>Ga0209721_1000477_pt1 | contig 36209 bp, 31 predicted proteins | sample TshhotsprinmetaG_FD_184139 | JGI IMG/M metagenome (GOLD analysis project Ga0209721, IMG submission 184139) | Hot spring microbial communities from South Africa to study Microbial Dark Matter (Phase II) - Tshipise hot spring metaG (SPAdes)... | ecosystem: Environmental > Aquatic > Thermal springs...
GGGGCTGAAAATCGCCCATTTTGCGCCGCCAAGACGATAGCCCGTTAGCTTTTGCCCTGCCAGCGGCCTTTTCAAAGGGCACAGCTACCAATTTTTGTTTTATAACTTAAAATTTGCCATTGTCAATCTATTCAGCCCAGCGGTTGAAACCGCGGGCTGAAAGGGCGCTTCGCGCCGGGCGACCGCCTGCGCGGTCGCCGGAAAGCGTCCACGAAGGTGGACGCCCGGCTGAAAGCCCCCCAGGGGTGATTTTAATCGCCAGGGCTGAATAATTACCATAAGCCAGGGGGCAATACTGCCCCGCAGGGCTGCGGGGGAAAGGGGGCCTTTTGTCCAAAGTCCAGTATCTGGCTACCTGACAGTTTTCCAGTAGGACGCGGAGGAACGCGGATAAATTTTATGAATTTCCTGGCTACCTGACAGTTTTCCAATGGGACGCGGATGGACGCGGACAAGCAGTGTAGCTCATATTCAAAAGCAGTGCACTTTCTCAAGGACACCTTCACCCCTCCCCCTTGCCCCCTCCCCGTTGCGGCATTCGCCGCACGGGGAGGGGGAGTTTTGGGGGTTTCGGGGCGGGCGGCCGAAGGCCGCCCGCCCCGAAACCCCTCTTTTCCCCCTTCTCCCCCGCCGCGGCGGGGGAGAAGGGGGGCAGGGGGATGAGGGGGCGCTAAAGGCCAGACCCTGCCTGCATGAGGTCTGGATATGAGCCAAAAGTGTCAGGTGGCTAGATGAATTTCCAGACGGGAACGACCTTTGTCCGAAAAGGGAAGAGCGCGGAGCAAGACCTTCCGTTGCCCCTGGAAAGCCAACGGCGTTTTGGGTTATAAAAAATCCCCGATCGCCAGCGTAACTCCACGTCCCCCAGAAAGTGTCGGGGGCTAATTTTTTTATCATTGAATTCTGGATGTTTAGGAAGGAGGGAGAGTGCAATGCTCTTGAGGGCCCGATTGTTCGGCAAAACGTACGAGTTCGGCAGCATCAAGGAACTGCTGGCCAAAGCGAATGAGGAGAAATCGGGAGATCGCCAAGCAGGAATCGCCGCACAGAGCGCCGCGGAGCGCATCGCGGCGAGGTTTGTGCTGGCAGAGGTGACCTTGGAGACTTTGCGGCAAAATCCCGTTGTGCCGTACGACGAGGACGAGGTCACAAGAGTTATTGACGAGGCGGTGGACGAAACCGTTTATCAGGAAATCAAGGGCTGGACGGTGGGCGAATTCCGCGAATGGCTCCTGGCGGATACCACCACCGGCGAAATGATCCGCCGCATCAGCCGAGGATTGACCGCCGAAATGGTGGCGGCGGTAACCAAATTGATGTCCAATATGGACCTGATTGTGGCCAGCAGGAAAATCCGGGTGATCTCCCACTGCAACAACACGATGGGCCTGGAAGGGACGCTCCTTTCCCGGCTGCAGCCCAATCACCCCACGGACTCCCCGGAGGGGATTCGCGCCGCCATCTACGAAGGGCTCTCGTACGGTTCGGGCGATAGCGTCATCGGCATCAATCCGGCGGACGATTCGCTCTCCAGCGTCATGCGCCTGCTGGAGATGACCTACGACATCATCCGCAAATGGGAAATCCCCACCCAAAACTGCGTCCTGGCCCATGTCACCACCCAGATGGAAGCCCTGAAGCGCGGTGCACCGGTCGGCTTGGTCTTTCAGAGCCTGGCGGGTACGCAAAAAGCGAACGAGTCGTTCGGGGTCTCTGTGGACCTGCTGGATGAAGCATACGAACGGGCCCAGAAATACTGCTTCCCCCCCGGGCCGAACTACATGTACTTTGAGACCGGCCAAGGCAGTGCCCTTTCGGCGGATGCCCATTATGGCGCGGACCAATTGACCCTGGAGGCCCGCATTTACGGCCTGGCAAAACGCTATCACCCCTTCCAGGTCAACACGGTGGTCGGTTTCATCGGACCGGAATACCTCTATGATTCCACACAAATCATCCGGGCGGGTCTGGAAGACCACTTTATGGGGAAGTTGACCGGCATTCCTATGGGATGCGACGCCTGCTACACCAATCATGCCCGCGCTAGCCAGAATGACATAGAAAACCTGGCGGTACTGTTGACGGCCGCTGGCTGCAATTACTTTATGGGCGTTCCTATGGGGGACGACATTATGCTCAGTTACCAGTGTACCAGTTACCACGACACCGCCAGCCTGCGCCAACTCCTGGGGCTGCGCCCCGCGCCCGAATTTGAGGCCTGGATGGAGAGCCTCGGACTGATGAAAGATGGACGGCTGACCGAAAAAGCAGGCGATGCCTCCTTATTTCTGCAGAGATGAAAAGGAGAGCCATGACTGGCAAGCAGGACATTGCAATTGATTTGCCTGATCCCACTTCACCGGATTTTCGCCGAAGAATCGGTGTTGCCCATCCCCTTGACCCTGAGGGCCTACGCAATTTGTGCTCAACCACTACGGCGCGCCTGGGAGTCGGGCGCGCGGGGCCACGGCCCAAAACCCCTACGCTGTTGCTCTTTCAGGCGGATCATGCGGTAACCCAGGACGCAATTTACGGGGGGATCAACCCGGAAGTCCTGGCTCAGTTCCCTTTGTTCACTGTACAAACTCTCGTGAAAGACCGAACCGAATACCTGCTGCGGCCCGACCTGGGGCGGCGCTTGAGCGAGGAAGCGAAGGCGATCATCGCCGAGCGCTGCATAAAGAAACCCCAGGTGCAAATTGTGGTTGGCGACGGGTTAAGCGCGGCGGCGATCAACAACAATCTCGGGTTGATTTACCCGGTCATAGAGCAGGGACTGAGGTCGGCGGGCATCAGCATCGGTACCCCCTTCTTCATAAAGTATGCCCGGGTGGGCGTCATCAACGATGTCAACGACATCATCGGTGCCGATGTCGTTGTCATTTTGATCGGGGAACGCCCGGGCCTGGGTATCGCCGATGCGATGAGCGCCTATATGGGCTGGCGTCCTACTGCCGGTAAAACCGATGCGGACCGGGATGTAATCTGTATGATTACAAACAACGGTGGCATCAACCCCCTGGAAGGCGGCGCCCTTGTGGTGGAATTGATCCAGAAAACTCTGAGATACCAGGCCAGTGGCATAGAACTGAAACGGAAATTGGCCGCGGAAATGGAGCACTCTGCCTATCGGCCAGGCGGTAGTGATCCCAAACGCCGGTCATGCCTCTGATAAACCCCAGGAATTGAAGGAGCAAATTGGTCGGCATTGTCGTCGTCGCCCATAGCGAGCAACTGGCTGCCGGAGTCTGCGAGGTCGCCCTGCAGATGGCTGGCGGTGCCGAGGTCCCGGTCATCCCGGCGGGCGGAACGGAGGACGGTCGCCTGGGGACCAGTCTGGATAAAGTGCTCAGCGCTCTCCAGCAGATACTGGACCAGGGCCACAGCGCGCTGGTACTGGCCGACCTGGGCAGTTCCATTATGGTCGCAGAAATGGCTCTGGAGTATCTGCCGCCGGAGTGGCAGAGTCAGGTGCGCCTGGCGAATGCCCCTCTGGTGGAAGGCGCCCTGGCTGCCGTCGTGGCTGCCTCCGGGGGGGAGAACCTGGATGCCGTTCAGTACGCCGCCGAGCAGGCAGCCCGGGTCTCCAAGATTTTGGGACCCACCCCGGAAATGATGCCTCCGCCTCCCGTCCCGGAGGAGATCGCGGGAGCGCCCAAGGAATCAGTGGAACTGGTCGTCCCCAACCCCACCGGCCTCCATGCCCGCCCCGCTGCCCGCTTCGTCCAGACCGCTATGCAGTTCCGCTCCCACATCACCGTGCAGAACCTCTCCCAGGGGCGGCCGCCCGTCAACGCCAAAAGCATGGTGGAGGTCGCCAGCGGAGGAACGGCCTGGCAGGGGGAACGGATCCGGATCGTCGCCCGGGGAGAAGACGCCGCGGCGGCCATTCAGGCCCTGAAGACGCTGGTGGAAAGCGGTTTCGGGGAACTGGAGGAGACGCTGCCCCCGCCTCCGCCGGCTGTCCCCCAACCCGTAGAGGCACCGGCCGAAGGGGGCCTGCGGGGTGTCCCGGCCGCCGGGGGGGTGGCGGTTGCCCCGGTGTTCCAGTACCGACCCCAGACCTGGCATATTGAACGAACCACCGTCCAGGACATCTCCGCCGAGATCGCCCGCCTCCACGGCGCCCTGGAACAGGCCCGCCGGGAACTCCTCGCCCTTCAGGAGGAAGTGGCCGTCCATCATCCGGAGACGGCGCGCATCTTTGAGTTTCAGCGGCTGATGCTGGAAGACCCCACCCTGGTGGACGCCATAGAGCAGAAAATCCGGCAGACGGCCTGGAACGCCGGGGCTGCGGCGGAGGAGGTTTTCGGGGAGTGGGTCACCCGCTTTGAGCGGGAGGGTACCGAGATCGCCCGATTGCGCGCCGCAGACGTCCAGGACATTGCGCGGCGCGTCCTCCGAATCCTCCTCGGCCTCCCGGAGGAGGCCTCGCTGCGGGCGGTCTCCGAACCGGTCATCGTGGTGGCCCGGGATTTGACCCCCTCCGATACCGCCCGACTGAATCGGGAGATGGTGCGGGGCGTCTGCACGGTCGGTGGCGGCGTGACCTCCCACGTGGCGATCCTGGCGCGGATGTGGAACATCCCGGCGGTGGTCGGAATAGACGAATCGGCGCTGGATATCCCCGGCGGCACGGTGGTCGCCATAGACGGCGACGCCGGTCATCTGGTGGTCAACCCTTCGGCGGAAATTCTGGCGATCTACCGGGAACGGCAGGCCCGGAGGGCGGAGCAGGCCGCGGAGGCCGTCCGCCGGAGCCAGGAACCGGCCGTGACCCGGGACGGACATCGGGTAGAGGTGTTCGCCAACATCGGTGATGTGGCCTCCGCGCGGGAAGCGGTTGCAATGGGGGCTGAAGGGGTGGGGCTTCTGCGCACGGAGTTCCTCTTCGTGGATCGGGCGACGATGCCCGACGAAGAGGAGCAGTACGCCGCCTATCGGGCCATCGCCGATGTACTGGGGGACCGTCCCCTGATCATCCGCACCCTGGATATCGGCGGCGACAAGCCCTTGCCGTACCTGGATATGCCCCCCGAAGCAAACCCGTTTCTGGGCGTCCGGGCCATTCGCCTGACGTTTCGTCGCCCCGACCTTTTCCAGACCCAACTACGGGCCATTCTGCGGGCCGGGGTGGGGCGGAACGTCAAGGTGATGTTCCCCATGGTAGCAACGGTGGAGGAGGTCTTCCGACTTCGGGACGCCCTGGAACAGGCGAAATCTGCTCTGGCGAAGGCCGGCATCCCCCACGCCAAGGATGTGGAAATGGGCATTATGGTGGAGACCCCCGCGGCAGCGGTTGCGGCCGACCATCTGGCCCCGCTGGTGGACTTTTTCAGCATCGGCTCCAACGACCTGACCCAGTACGTTCTGGCCTGCGACCGCACCAACGAGCAACTGGCCGCGCTGTATCAGCAACTGGACCCCGCGGTCATCCGGTTGATCAAAGCGGTCATTGATGCCGCCCACGCGGCCGGTAAATACGCGGGGCTGTGCGGGGAACTGGCCGGGGAACCGAAGGCCATTCCGCTCCTTCTGGGGTTGGGGCTGGATGAATTCAGCATGACCCCCGCGGCGATCCCCCAGGCCAAACAGATTATCCGCTCTTTGAGCATGGCGGAGGCCCGGGAGATCGCCCAACACGCGCTCCGTTTGCCCACCGCTGCGGAGGTCAACCGTTATCTGGAGGAGGTGCTTCGGGAGCGAACCGGTTACCTACCGACGGGCCGGTGACTTTCCCCCAACCTATGCCGCGACTCCTGGCTGACAGGCACACAAAAAGGCGGGGGCATCGCTCTGAGCCCCCGCCTGATCTTTCTGGTCCCGCCACCTGCCCCGCAACAATGGGCAAGGCTGAGCCGCGGCACCGGGCTGAGGGGAATGGTTTAGGGCTTCCAGACCTCCCATACCCTGCCGACCAGGTCGGGGCCGGGCTTCAGGGCGGGTTTCCCGGGTTCCCATCCCGAAGGAGTGACCTCTCCGGTGGCGCGCACATGCTGGAAGGCCTGGATTTGCCGCCTCAACTCCCGAGGGTTGCGGCCCACTTCGGGGACGAGGACCTCCACCGCCCGAACCACAAAGTCCGGGTCAATGATGAACCGGCCGCGAACGTCCACACCGGCCGCCTCGTCGTATACCCCGTATACCGCGCCAATTTTCCCACCCGGGTCGGAGAGCATCGGGAATGGTACCCCGCCCTCCACCATTTTGGAGAGTTCTACCTCCTGCCAGATTTTGTGGACGAAGCGACTGTCGGTGCTGATGGCGAGGAACTCTACTCCGAGCGCCTGAAACTCGTTGTAGAGGGCGGCAACTGCCGCCAATTCCGTGGGTCAAACAAAGGTGAAGTCTCCGGGGTAAAAGCAGAGGACGATCCATTTCCCCTTGTAATCAGAGAGTTTCACGTTCTGGAAGCCCACGCCGGGGACAAAAGCGCTGGCCTCAAAGTCAATCGCGGGTTGACCGACACGCACCGTCATCTTGACCTCCTTTGGCACCTCTTTTTCTGGAGATTCCATGGCGGGCAGCAAAGGCCCTCTGGCGGGTTGGACGCATTTATCCTGAAGTTCTGACATTCTGGCCCTCCTTTCCTAATCTGGGTATATCCTCTACGGAGCAGGAGCGGGGATATTGATACTGTTGTGGTATAGTATACACCAAAACCGTTGGGATGTCAATCCCTAACATTGAGGGGGCTTGCACAGCAATTCACTCCGCATAGGAAAGGGGCGGGGGATGGGGTTTGTGGGGGCGGCAAAGCCGCCCCCACAAACCCCATTCTCTCTTTCACGGGCGCGCCGCTCCCCTGAAATGATTTGCTGCACAAGCCCCAGTTCTCACAGATTGGCTTATTTGTGAAAAAGAGGTATAATATTTTAAGTGTACGAATTTCCTGACCGGAGCAGAATCCGTGCGCTACCTGGTTATTTCCGATATTCATGCCAATCGCCCTGCAATGGAAGCTGTATTGAAAGACGCCGCCCCCTTTGATATGATCTGGTGCCTGGGAGACCTGGTCGGGTATGGGCCGGATCCCAACGAGTGCGTGAGCCGCATCCAGGACTTTGAGCATATCTGCGTTGCAGGCAACCACGATTGGGCCGCCCTGGGGCAATTGACTCTGGACGATTTCAACACCGAAGCCCGGATCGCCCACATCTGGACCCGGGAAGAGATCAGCCCGATCACTCAGGACTATCTCCAGCAACTTCCGGTGCGTCTGGAACAGGAAGGGTTCACCCTGGTTCACGGGAGCCCGCGCGAGCCGATCTGGGAATACCTTCTGGACCTGGGGGGAGCGCTGGTCAGTTTTTCGTACTTCTCTACACCCTTCTGCCTGGTAGGCCACACCCATCTCCCAATGATATTTGTGCTGGACGAGGGGACGGGCCGCCCGCACGCGATTATTCCCGAAGTCGGAGCGCCGATCCCCCTGCGCCGTCATCGGCTGATCCTGAACCCGGGGAGTGTGGGGCAGCCGCGGGATGGCGACCCGCGCGCCAGTTACGCCATCCTGGATACCGATGCAATGACCTGGGAACTCCGACGGGTCCCTTACCCGATAGAAATCACTCAGGAACGAATGCGCGCTCGCGGTCTTCCCCGCCGTTTGATCGCCCGCCTGGAATTGGGCCGATAGAGGGAACCCCTGCAGGCCTTGCCACGTCTTGATAACGAAGCGTCCACCCAGAGACACAAAGGAGATCGGAATGAAGAGGAATCGCTTTACGCGAATCGGGTATGGGGTGATCCTCATCGGCTTGCTCCTGGCCCTGCTGGCAACGGGATGCGCCAGCAGACGTTCCATCGTTCCTGCCGAGGCACCTGTTCCACTGGCATTGAGCCCATACCAGGGCGAAGTGGTAGCAGAAAAAAGGGCCATTGCGGTGACCGGGGTCGGCGCGGATTCAGCCACCGCCGCTGCATTCGCCACCACCGAACGAATGGTCATCCGAACCGCCAGCCTGGACCTCATCGTCCCGGATACCGATAAGGCACTGAACGAAATCCAGGCGATGGCGAAAGAACTGGGCGGCTACGTGGTCTCCGTGGAGGTATACCAGTACCAGGAGGGCCGCCAGGCCTCAGTGACATTCCGGGTCCCGGCAGACACCCTGGACACTGCCCTGGAGCAGTTACGTGCCCTGGCGACTACCGTCCGGCGGGAGTCCGTCTCCGGGCAGGATGTGACCGAGGAGTATGTAGACCTGGAATCCCGCCTGCGCCACCTGGAGGCCAAGGAGAAACAACTGCTGGAGTTTCTGGAGAAGGCGGAAGATACCGAAGCGGTCCTTGCTGTCTACGAGCACCTCAGCCAGACCCAGGCGGAGATAGAGCAGGTCAAGGGACGGATGCGGTTCCTGCGCGACCGGGTTGCGCTGGCAACGATCACGGTCAGCCTGATCCCCGACGCGCTGGCCCAGCCACTGGATACCGGCGGGTGGAACCTGCCCGCCACGTTCCGCAATGCGGTGGAAACCCTGCTGAGCGTCCTGGAGTTCGTCGTTGAAGCGCTCATCTACTTCGTTATCGTCGTCCTGCCTTCGCTGATCCTGCTGGCGCTTCCAATGGTCGGGATCGCCCTGCTGGTACGCTATCTGGTGCGCCGCCGTCGCCGATAAGGGTAACGATTCGTCTGATTAGGGTTCTGTACCCGTCAGCCAGCCGTGCGCGGGGACAGAGGTTTTGCGGGGCGGCGAAGCCGCCCCGCAAAACCTGTCCTCCGACTTTTTCATCCCAGCGAAAGAGGAAATGACCATCACCATCGTCGGCCTGGGGCCGGGTTCTCCCCATCACCTGACCCGGGAGGCGTGGGAGGTGCTGGAGACCAGCCGGGAGGTCTGGCTGCGCACCGCCCGCCATCCCACCGTTCCTCACCTGCCCGGCCATATCATCCTCCACTCTTTTGATGACCTCTACGACTCGGCGGAGGATTTCGCCGAAGTCTACCGCACCATCGCCGCGCGGGTGCTGGAACTGGGCCGTCGGCCCGAAGGGGTCGTCTACGCCGTCCCCGGGCATCCCCTCGTCGGTGAGGCATCGGTACAGCAAGTCCTGAAAGGCGCCCAGGAGGCGGGCCTGACCGTCCGGATTGTGGACGGGATCAGTTTCGTGGACGCCGCGCTCACCGCCCTGGGGCTGGACGGTCTGGATCCGGGGCTGCAAATCTACGACGGGATAGAGGTCGCCGCCCGCCATCATCCCCCGCTGAACCCCGACCTCCCCGCCCTCATCGGTCAGGTCTACAGCCGACGCCTGGCAGGGGACCTGAAACTGGCCCTGATGAACCAGTACCCCGATGAACATCCCGTCGCCCTGATTTTCGCCGCCGGAACGGCGGCGCAGCGGGTGATCCATCTGCCGCTGTACGAACTGGACCACCACGAAACGGACCATCTGACGACCCTCTACGTCCCCCCGCTTCCCCCGGTGAGCAGTTTTGAGGGGTTCCAGGAGACGGTCGCCTACCTTCGTGCCCCGGATGGTTGCCCCTGGGATCGGGAACAGACCCACGAGAGTCTGCGCAGTAATCTTCTGGAAGAGGCCTATGAGGTCATTGCGGCGATAGACGCCGGAGATATGGACGACCTGCGGGAGGAACTGGGCGACCTGCTCCTCCAGATCGTCCTGCACGCCCAGATCGCCACCGAAGAGGGGGATTTCCGGATGGCCGACGTCATCGCCACCATAGACCGGAAAATCAAGCGGCGCCATCCCCACGTCTGGGGCGAACTGCAGGTCCGCAACACCCAGGAGTTACTGGTCCGTTGGGAGCACCTCAAACGGATGGAGCGAAATGAGAAGGAGGGGAGGTCCGGCCATATGCTGGACGGGGTCCCAAGAGCCCTGCCCGCCCTCCTGCAGGCCCACGCCTATGGGGAACGGGTGGCGCGGGTCGGGTTTGACTGGTCCGGCCCGGAGGAGGTGGCCCAGAAAGTACGGGAGGAACTGGCCGAAGTGGAGGGGGCCCGTACACCGGAGGAGGTGGAGGCGGAACTGGGCGACCTGCTCTTTGCCATCGCCAACTGGGCCCGCCACCTGGGGGTGGAGCCGGAGACGGCGCTGCGCAAGGCCAACGCCCGCTTCGCCCGCCGTTTCCGTGCGATGGAAGACCTGGCCCAAGAGCGCGGGCTGGATATGAATAAGATGACCCTTGCCGAACTGGACCGTCTCTGGGAAGAGGTGAAAGAGCAGTTTGAAGAATGAACAGCCATCCCACAGCGCGAGGCGCTTGCGAAAACCCGTCCACCCCCACACCTCCCCCGAAAGCATCGCCACCGCCTTGAAAGAAGCGGCCTCTGTGCTGGCCTCCGTCTCCGAGACCCCCCGGCTGGAGGCGGAGGTCCTTCTGGCTCACGTCACGGGACTCACCCCAACGGCGATCCTGGCCCGCCTGGAGCGCCTCCTTGCGCCGGATGAAAAGGCCCGTTATAATGAGTTACTGGCCCGCCGCGCGGCGGGCGTCCCCCTTCCCTACCTGACCGGACGGATGGAGTTCTACGGCCTGGAGTTCACCGTCACGCCGGATGTGCTCATCCCCCGTCCGGAGACGGAAGTGCTTGTGGAGCAGGCGCTGGCCCGGAACCCCCGGACGGTGGTAGATGGGGGGACGGGGAGCGGATGTATTGCGATCGCTCTGGCGGTCCATCTCCCGCAGGCCCGGGTCTGGGCCACGGACATTTCCCGCGCAGCGTTGCGGGTCGCAGTAGATAACGCCCAGCGCCACGGCGTGGCAGACCGGATTCTCTTCATCCAGGCCGATTTGCTCTCGCCGCTGCGGGGGCCGGTGGACCTGATCGTCAGCAACCCGCCCTACGTGGCCGAAGAGGAATGGCCTGCGCTCCCCGCTTCGGTGCGGGAGTATGAACCCCGACAGGCGCTGGACGGGGGACCGGGAGGGTTGATGGTGATCCGGAGATTGCTGAAGGGCGCCCCCCGACTGTTGAGGCCGGGAGGGACGCTGCTGGTGGAGATCGGCGCCGGTCAGGGCGATCGGGCGACTGCCCTGGCCCGTAGCAGTACCCCCGGCGCACGTGTTCGCATTCACAGCGATCTCGCCGGGCGGGATCGGGTGCTGGAGGTGACCCTGTGAAGACCCGAGTCGTTCGGGCCGAAGAAAGCGGCGTAGTGGAACGGGCTCTGGCCGTATGGCAGAACGGTGGATTGGTCGCTTTTCCGACCGACACCGTCTACGGACTTTCGGCGCTGCCAACAAGCGACAAAGCACTGCGCCGCCTGTGGCAAACCAAGGGCCAGGATGCCGGTACGTTCATCGCGCTCCTCTTCGCCGATATAGCGGAACTTCCCCGCTTTGCGACTCTGCCGGATGCCCTCCGTCCTCTGGTTGACCGCTTCTGGCCTGGTCCGTTGACCCTCATGCTTCCCCGCACCGAAGCGGTTCCCCGGCAAATCGGCGAAGGGACACGGGTCGGTGTGCGCATTCCAGCTCTGCCCCTGGCCTGCCGTCTTGTCCAGGCAGCGGGAGGGGTTCTGGCCGTCACCAGCGCCAGTTTGCCCGGACGCCCGGCCGGTCGCACTGCACGGGAAGCGCTGGAGCAACTGGATGGCAAAGTGGACCTGGTGATTGACGGGGGGCCTGCGCCCATTGGGGTGGTCTCCACCGTGGTGGACGGCAGCCGCTGGCCGCCGGTCATATTGCGAGAGGGAGTAATTTCCGAGGCGGATATCCGGATCGCGCTGGGGCTGGTACGACCCCGGGGGAAATAAAAAAAACCGGGCGGGGTCCCCCGCCCGGTTTATCCGAAGTTACCGCCGGGAACTGCAACCGGCGCAGGAGGAACTGGAGCAGGAGGAACAGGAAGAGCCAGCACCGGTGATCACCCCCCCGCTGCCAATGGCGGCGAAGAGGGAGATCGCCCGCCGGGTCTCCAGGCTGCCACAGTGGGGGCAGGCGATAGCGTCGTTGGCCTTAGACATCGGCCGCAGCGCGTCAAAACGTTTCTGGCATTGCTGGCAAATGTACTCATACAGCGGCATAGTCCACCTCGCCTGAATATTCTACATCGGATAGCCTCAAAAGTCAATCGGCTCATACTAAGAGGGCTTGCGCAGCAAATCATTTCGGGGGAGCGGCGCGCCCACAAAAAAAGAGCGGGGTTTGTAGGGGCGGCGAAGCCGCCCCCACAAACCCCACACCCCACCTCTTTCCCATACGGGGCGAATTGCTGCTTTTTCTCCCCCCTCCCCGTGGGGTTGTAGGGGCAGACGATCTGTCCGCCCTCAATGGGGAGGGGCAAATGAAACCGGCATAGAACTGGACGATCAGGTTTATCCCTACCTAATTGTGTGGTCCCCTGTGCTCTTGTGGGGATTGGAAAGGGGTTCTGCAATGGCGATCCTGTTTGACCACGAAACTTACCTTTCTCCGTTCACCTGGCGCTACGGTTCCGAAGAGATGCGCCGCATCTGGAGCGAGGCGCATCGCCGCCGCCTGCTGCGGCGCGTCTGGGTGGCGCTGGCCCGCGCCCAGGCGGAAATGGGGCTGGTCACCCCCGAGCAGGTCGCCGACCTGGAGCGCCATCAGGATGAGATAGACATCGCCCGGGCCGAACAGATAGAGGCCGAAATCCACCACGACCTGATGGCCGAACTGCGGACGTTCGCCGAACAGTGCCCCATCGGCGGGCCGATCCTCCACCTGGGCGCCACCAGCCAGGACATTCTAGATAACGCCGACGCGCTGCGGCTGCGGGAAGCGTTGGCGCTTATCCGCCAGCGCCTGGCCGACCTGCTGACCGCTCTGGCCGACCGGATAGAGGAGACAGCCGACCTGGTCTGCATGGGCTACACCCACCTCCAGCCCGCCGAACCGACGACCGTCGGCTACCGGCTGGCCCAGTACGCCCAGGACCTGCTGGCCGATCTGGAGGCCGTGGAGCGACTCCAGGCCACCCTGCGCGGCAAAGGCTTCAAGGGCGCGGTGGGTACTTCCGCTTCGTATGCGCAACTCCTCCAGCCCCTGGGACGGACTCCCGCCGAGATGGAGCGCCGGGCGATGGAGTTTCTGGGACTGGAGGCCTATCCGGTCACCACTCAGGTCTGCCCGCGCCGCCAGGATTGGGAGGTCCTGAACGCCCTGGCGGGGATCGCCCAGAGTTCGCACCGGTTCGCGATGGACCTGCGCCTTCTGCAATCCCCGGCTGTGGGAGAATGGAGCGAACCTTTCGGTCGCGCCCAGGTCGGCTCCTCCGCGATGCCCTTCAAGCGCAACCCCATCCAGGCGGAGAACATCTGCTCCCTGGCCCGCTACGTCGCCGCGCTTCCGGCCGTCGCCTGGGAGAACGCCGCCGGGTCGCTGCTGGAGCGGACGTTGGACGACTCCGCCAACCGTCGCGTCATCCTGCCCAATGCCTTTCTGGCGGCCGATGAGATGCTCCGACGCGCCCTCCGCCTGGTGCGAGGCCTGGTGCTGGACCGGACGGCGATGGCGCGCAACCTCTCCGTTTACGGGACCTTCGCCGCAACCGAACGGCTGCTGATGGAATTGGTCCGCGCCGGTGCCGACCGGCAGGAGATGCATGAGGTGTTGCGCGTCCACAGCATGACGGCGTGGGAGTCCATCCGAAGGGGAGAACCGAACCCGCTGGCGGACTTACTGGCGGCCGACCCCCATCTCACCGCCTATTTTCCCCCGGAGCGCATTCGCTCCCTGCTGGATGCCTCCGGATACGTGGGGGACGCGCCGGAACGGGCGCGGTCTCTGGCGGAGGAAATCCGCCGCAGGATCGGCGCGGGATAGGGAGTTACCGTTACGGCGCGGCCGTGAAGATGACGGCAACCTCGTCCTGGTAGATCAATCGCCAGTTCGGGGATTCCCGCGCCGCGGCGACCAGCGCGGGTTGGTCGCGAGGGCTCAGCATCAGAGTACGGATGCCGTAGCGCTCCAGCCTTTCTTCCCATCCGCACCCCGCTGCGGAGATGTGGAGGTAGTCCATCCACACCTCCACTGGATAGAGTTCAATGCGCGAGTCCACGAAGACGGGGTATTCCGGCTGGGCAGCCCAGATAAGGTAACTGCCGAAGGGCATAGAGTGGAACAACGGGCCGGGTGGTCGCTCCCGTAGCAGAAAATCCGTCGCCGCCACAGGGGTTTCGGCGGAGATGAGCCCCGCTTTTGCCGGGGGGAGAGGCAACCGTTCCTTAAACCAGGGCAGGGTGACGAGAGCCAGCATGACCAGTGCCCCACCCATCCCCGTCGCCAGCCACGACCGCGCGGGGGCGACCCGGACCCGCGCGGGGCCGGCGAAGACCGCCGGAAGGTGAACAGCCCAGAGCGGCGCCGCAATCAGGCCGAACCAGATGCTCCCCCGTACTGTCTTCAGGCCCAGCGCGGCGAACATCAGGAATGAGAGGAGTTCCAGAGGTGACGGCCTGCGGGAGGAGAGGGCCAGAAGTGCCGCGGTCAGGAGCAGGACGATCAGGAACAGCGCCCCTGTGACGGTGTCCAGCGTCGGCGGCGCCCATTCCGGCACCATGTTCTGGATGACGGGGTCGGTGGACATCGTCGCCAGGTACGAGACGACCCGCGGGCCGCGCGGGTTGACCAGTACCGCCAGCGCGGCCAGCCCCAGGGCCCACGCGGATGCCCGGAGGGACGCGGGTACTGACGGATCGGGTTGTTCCCGAATCCTCCTCCATACTTCATCCACCAGCCACAACCCCAGGATGAGCAGCCCCAGCGGGAAGGAGCCGTGGCTGTTGACCCACAGAATCATCCCCAGCGGGAATACCGTTCGCAGCGCGCCGCGCGGGCGGCGACGGTATTCGTGGATGGCCCAGAGAAACGCCGGGGCCAGGAAAAAGGTCGCTGCCTGAGGGCGGACGTTCCAGTCGTTGATCCCCAGCACGGCGGCGAAGAGGGTCGCGGCCGCGGCGATCCGGGGACTTCCAGAAAGTTTCCAGACCAGTGCAAGGGTTAACCCGTAGGCCAGTGTGACCGTTACACTGTGGACAAAGACGACCAGCGCCGGCCCGCCAAGGGTGTAGAGCCCGTAGAGCGCCACTTCGGGCAGCCAGAACATCGCATAGGAGGGGTAAGGAGTACCCGCAGCGGTGAAGGAGAAGGTATCCACGGAGGGGATTCGGCCAGTGGCGACGATCTCCCGCCCCACGGCCGCGTGCCACCAGAAATCATGGGGGCGAATGGGGTGGGTGTTCAGAAACGCGAAGATACCCAGCAGGACCGTCAGCGGCCAGAGATGCGCTACGGATAAGGGGGGAGCAAAAAGGCGCTTCCGTTCCGTTGCGGCGCTCATCTCCGAAAAGGCGGTCAGAGGGGAGAGAATGGGCCGGGCAACGGGGAGATGCCCGGCCCATTCGGGGTTATGCGCTCCGTTTCCACTGCTGGGCCTGCTCCAGGCCCACCGCCAGCGCTTTCAGGTTCATCTCGGCCGTGCCGCGAGGGGCCCGGGCCCGCACGGCCGCCTCCAGCGATTCCCGCGAGACGACCCCCGTAAGCCCCACCAGGAGTCCCAGGGCGACGATGTTGGCCGTGATCTCCCGGCCGGTGGCCTGGCGGGCCAGTTCGGTGATGGGCACCCGCACCGCCCGAACCAGAGGCGCGCGCGTCACGGAGGTGGAATCCAGGATCAGGAGGCCGCCTTTTTTGATCTTGGGGGCATAAAGGTCGCAGGCCTCCTGGCTCATGCAGAGCAGGACGTCCGCATCCAAGACCTTGGGATGATCAATCTCCTCGTTGGAGATGATGACCTCCGACCGGCTGGCACCGCCGCGCGCCTCGGGGCCGTAGGACTGGCTCTGGACGACCTTTTTCCCATCCCGCACAGCCGCGTCGGCCAGCAGGATGCCAGCCAGGATCACTCCTTGGCCTCCGGTTCCGGCGATTCGGATTTCGGTTCTCTCCATCCTATCTCCTCCCTGACAGTGCGGATAATTTCCTGGTATAAACGGGTGTATTCGGTCAGGTCGTCCCGGTCGGCCAGAATGCCGCGGATGATTTTCCCGGCCCGCTCCTCGGGGCTCATCCGTTCGGCCTGCTTTATGGTCACGCTCTCCTCCTTCAGACGGCGCATCATCGCCGGCGCAGTCCCCCAGCGGTTGATCCGCCCGATGGTGGTGTGGCAGTAACTGACCGCCTCCACCACGGAGAAGCCCTCTTTCTGAAGGGCAAGGGCGATGTATTCCTGAAGTTCGTCCACGTGATAGACCGTGCTGCGGGCGACGAAGGTGGCACCGGCGCAGCGGGCCAGTTCGGCGATCTGGAAGGGGGGCTCAATATGGCCGTACGGGGCGGTCGTACTGAACGCGCCCAGGGGAGTGGTGGGGGAATACTGGCCGCCGGTCATGCCGTAGGTGGCATTGTTGACCACGATGGCCGTGAGGCCGATGTTGCGTCGGGCGGCATGGATGAAGTGGTTGCCGCCGATTGCCAGCGCGTCGCCATCTCCCATCACCACGATGACCTTCATCTCCGGACGTACCAGTTTCAGACCGGTAGCGAAGGCCACCGCCCGGCCGTGGGTGGTGTGGAGGGTGTTGAAATCCACGTAGACCGGCATTCGCCCCGTACAGCCGATGCCGGAGACCATCGCGACATCGTTTTTATCCAACCCCAGGGCGTCCACTGCCCGGATGATCGCGCCGAGGACAATCCCGATGCCACAGCCCGCGCACCAGACGTTGGGAAACTTTTTGGTGTGGCGGAGATATCGTTCGTGGATGCGGGACTCACTCTGAACTTTCATAGCGCCTTTCTCCGTTCCCTTTTCCCGCTATGGGGGAAGAAAGAAAAGAGGGATGCGGCAAACGGACCATTCCGCTTGCCGCAATCCCCCCATTGCGTTGCGGATAAGACTCGGCATTTCATTGCTGTAGGGCGGGTGGGATTCGAACCCACATGTCCTCAACGGACAGAGGATTTTAAGTCCCCCGCGGCTGCCGTTTCGCCACCGCCCCAGACGATAACGGGCAGTCCCGAGGACTGCCCGTTTTTGAACGTACCTGCAGGAGGCGGCGGTCGGATTCGAACCGACGAATGAGGGTTTTGCAGACCCTTGCCTTACCTCTTGGCTACGCCGCCGGACGATGTGGGGGCCAGAATCCGCACCGACCGTCTGAAGAGCGGGCGACGGGACTCGAACCCGTGGCCTTCTCCTTGGCAAGGAGACGTTCTACCAACTGAACCACGCCCGCTTTCTCGGTGTAAATTATACCACAGCCTTTCCAAATTGGCAAGGGCTACCGGTTCAGATGAGCCAGCAGGAACTCCTCCAGCGCCCGTTTGGGGCGATAGCCTACCAGACGGTCCACTTCCTGACCGTCTTTGAACAGGATCAATGTGGGAATGCCCATAATACCCAGCCGGGACGGCGTGCGGGGATTGGCATCCACATCCATCTTGACAACCTGAACCCGACCCGCGTAATCCCGGGCGATCTCCTCCACAATCGGCGCAATCATCTGACAGGGCAGACACCACACTGCCCAGAAATCCACCAACGTTGGCACAGAAGCCTGCAAGACTTCCTGCTCAAATGTCTCATCAGTCACTTCCTTCAAGGCCACTTCCTCCTCTGTAAGGATGGCTTTGATTATTCCTCAGGTTGGAAGATTTGTCAAGTCTTCGTACTGAGGGGGGTGCATTTCAATTCTATGGCAAGTTATACCAATTGCGTTTGGGGATTCAGATTCTTAGACCGGATTTATCAAACCTCTCCCCCCTGCCCCCCTCCCCGTTGAGGGCGGACAGAACGTCCACCCCTGCGGCCGTGCAGGGAGGGGGGATTTTTGTATGGGTTTTGGCGCTGGCGGCCGAAGGCCGCCAGCGCCAAAACCCATATTTTTCTCCCCCTTCTCCCCCGCTTGCGGGGGAGAAGGGGGCCGGGGGGATGAGGGGGTGTTAACGTCTGCCGACCGACGATTTCCGCTTATTGTCCAAGTCATTTGTCCGGCCGGACTATCACCCAGCGGTAAATAGGGATTCCTCGGTCTGTGCCGCGGGTATTACCCCGCAATCTGCCATAAAACTGAAATGCACCCTACTGAGGGGGCTTGCGCAGTAAATCCTTTTCGGGGGGCGGCGTGTCCGCAAGAAAGGGAAAGTGGGTTTGCGGGGGCGGCTTCGCCGCCCCCGCAAACCCCACACCCCACCCCTTTCCCATGCGGGGTGAATTGCCGTGCAAGCCCATATGAGCCAGCCCCGTTTGACAAACCGGATTTCTTGCGCTACACTTGACCACGCTATGAGAATCTGGATCAAACTTCTGGCAACCTATCAGAAATATTTGCCTCCCGATTGCTCTTCCTCTGCGTATGAGATGGAAGTCCCTCCGGATGCCCGGGTAGAGGACATTCTGGCCCAATTGCCAGTGCCACTGGATGAGAGCGTCGTCCTGGTCAACGGCCGTACCCCTCAGCCCGGCCAGACCCTGCAGGAGGGAGACGTTCTCTGCCTCTTCCCCGCCGTCGCCGGAGGGTGATTTTGGAAATAACCACAAAGAACACAAAGACTCCCACGAAGGACCCGAAGAAGAATTTTTGTGTACTTCGTGTCCTTTGTGAAATCCTTCGTGTCCTTGGTGGTGAAAAAACTCTTCTACCCCACAGGAGGTTGTAATGTACGGCTGGAACGGCAGAATCCTCCGCGTCAATCTCTCCACCGGAAAGGTCTCCGTTGAAGAGGTGGACCCCAAAGTGGCGAAAGACTTCATCGGCGGGCGGGGCTGGGGCATCCGCTATCTCTACGATGAGGTGGACCCCAGAGTGGATCCCCTCTCACCGGAGAACAAACTCATCTTCGCCGCCGGGCTCCTGACCGCCACCCCCGTCCCCACCGGCAACCGCTATATGGTGGTCACCAAATCCCCCCTGACCGGCGCGCTGACCGCATCCAACTCCGGCGGCTTCTTCCCCACCGAGATGAAGCGCACCGGCTTTGACCTCTTCATCTTTGAGGGACGGGCCGAGCGTCCGGTCTATCTCTGGGTCCACGACGACCACGTGGAAATCCGCCCCGCCGACCATATCTGGGGGAAAATGGTCTTTGAGACCGAGGACATTATCCGCGCCGAGACGGACCCCCGGGCCCGCATCGCCTGTATCGGCCCGGCAGGGGAGCGACTGGCCCCCGTCGCGGCAATTCTGAACGATAAGCACCGCGCCGCCGCCCGCTCCGGCGTGGGCGCCGTCATGGGCTCCAAGAACCTCAAGGCTGTCGCCGTGCGCGGCACCCGGCGCGTCCCACTGGCCCATCCCCGAGAACTGAAAGATCTCGCCGACCAGGTAGTGGAGGAAGTCAAACAAGCGGTGGCAGCCGGAAAATCCACCCTGCGAACCTACGGTACGGCCTACGTGCCCCCCGTCACCAACGAAGTGGGCATCCTCCCAACCTACAACTTCCGGACAGGAGTCTTCGCCGGGGCGGAGGCCATCTCCGGCAAAGTGCTCAGCGAGAAGTACCTGATCCGGCCCAAGGCCTGCTACGGCTGTCCCATCGCCTGCGGCCGGCTGACGCGCGTGGACGACCCCGTTTTCGGCGGCGAGGGCGAGGGGCCGGAGTACGAGACCATCGGCTCCTTCGGCAGTGCCTGCGGCGTGGACAACCTGGCTGCCATCGCCAAGGCCAACTACCTCTGCAACGAACTGGGCCTGGACACCATTTCCACCGGAGTGACCATCGCCTGCGCGATGGAGATGTACGAACTGGGCCTGATCCCCGAATCCGACATCGGCCGCCCCCTGCGCTTCGGCGACGCGCAGGCGGTGGTGGAGATGGTCCGGTTGGCCGGAATGCGCGAAGGCTTTGGCGACCTCATTGCCCAGGGAAGTTACCGTCTGGCCTCCCACTACGGCCATCCGGAGTTCTCCATGTCGGCCAAGAAGCAGGAGTTCCCCGCCTACGACCCGCGCGGCGCGCAGGGGATGGGCCTCCTCTACGCCACCTCCAACATCGGCGCGTCCCATATGCGGGGAGACATCGCCTACATGGAGGTGTTCGGCGTCCCCAAGAAACTGGACCCCCTCTCGGTGGACGACAAGCCGCGAATGGTGAAGTACTTTGAGGACATCTTCGCCATCGTGGATTCGGCCGGTCTCTGCGTCTTCCTGGCTATCCGCTATCTCTTTGAGCCGACGTACAACGTGGAGCCGGTGCGCATCACCCGGCTGATGGAGTACGCCACCGGTGCTGGCTACGACGAGGAGACGCTCCTGAGGGCCGGGGACCGGGTTTACACCCTGGAGCGGATGTTCCTGGTGCGGGCTGGCTTCTCCCGCGCCGACGACACCCTGCCGCCGCGCATGCTCCGGGAGCCGATGCCCGACGGCCCGGCGAAGGGGCGGGTGGTGGAACTGGACCGGATGCTCCCGGAGTTCTACCGCCTGCGGGGCTGGGACGAAAACGGCGTCCCGACCCGGGAGAAGTTGGCCGAACTGGGATTGCTGTGAAGAACGGGCGGGCAGCGGCGAAGCCGCTGCCCGCCCGTCGCTTCTTTCTGGAGGAGCCATGAATCTGGGATTGCAGGACAAAGTCGCGCTGGTCACCGCCGCCAGCCGCGGGCTGGGGCGCGCGGTGGCGATGGAACTGGCCCGGGAAGGGGCGCGGGTCGCCATCTGCGCCCGGCAGGAAGGGCCCCTGAGCGAGGCCGCCGACGCGATCCGTCAGACCACGGGCGCCGAAATCCTCGCCGTCCCCGCCGACGTCTCCGATCCGCAGGGGGTGGAACGGGTGGTGGAGGCCACGCTCTCCCGCTTCGGCCGGATAGACATTCTGGTCACCAACGCGGGCGGCCCACCGCCCGGCCGCTTCCTGGATTTCACCCCCGCCGACTGGGAGGCCGCCGTTCAACTTACCCTGATGAGCGTCGTCCGCCTCTGCTACGCCGTCGTCCCCACCATGCGCGCCCAGAAGAGCGGCTCCATCGTCGCTATGACCTCCGTCAGCGTCAAACAGCCGCTCCCCAATCTGATTCTCTCCAACAGCCTGCGTCTGGCGGTCGTCGGGCTGGTCAAGACGCTGGCTGACGAACTGGCCCCCGACGGCATCCGCGTCAACGCCGTCTGCCCGGGGTGGACGAAGACAGAGCGGGTGGAGCAACTCCTGCGCGACCGCGCCGCCCGCAACGGTACATCCGTGGAGGAAGAGGAGGCGAAAATCACCGCCGCCATCCCGCTGGGCCGGATGGCGACGCCGGAGGAATTTGCCCGCGCGGTCGCCTTTCTATCTTCCCCCGCGGCATCCTACATCACCGGAATCAGTCTGCTGGTGGACGGGGGGCTCTACCGGGGAGTGTGATGGCGTCCGACCTGCCCGCCCGCTTCATCGGCGCTCCGGTGGAGGTCATTTACGACCGCCCGCCCGCGCTGGAGAAAAAGCCCGGCCCGCCCGACGGCTTTCTCTGGGAGGGGCGGATGTACCGCGTGGTGGCCGTTCTGGAAGAGTGGCACGATTACCACCTGCGGGGCAAAAGATGGGCCTTCTACGTCAAGGAGCGGGGCTCGTACCGGGCCAAGGCCGCCGAACGGCGCGGCACATGGGGCGTGGGGCGGGATTACTACCGCGTTCGCACAACGGAGGGGGAAGTCTTTGACCTCTACTACGACCGCGCGCCCGGAGGGCCGGACAAGCGAAAAGGGGCGTGGTTCCTGTGGCGGCAGGTGGTGGAGAACCCTTGAAAGTTGACGAGATAGCGCGCGACGCGCTTCTGCGCCTCCGCGAGCACAACTACCGGCGCACTTCCCAGCGCCGTCTGCGCAGTCCCGACGAGGCGCGGGCGTTCGTGGAGGAGGTGGGGTTCTGCCATTTCTGGCCCATCGTGGGGGCCGAGTTGCCCAACCTCTTCCACGCCATCGCCGGGCGGGTGCGTCCCGTCCCGATGGAGCACCACGATCCCGACGGCAGTCGCTGCTGGGAGTGGAAAGACAACTCCCTGGGCCGGCGCTGGTGGTACTACGGCAAATACCTGCGCCGTCGGGCCACCCTCATCTCGCTGGAGTTTCTCCCGTACTTCTATGCCTGCAGCGAGAACTATGGCTCCCCCGATGACTACCTGCAGGAGTATCTGGAGGGACGGCTGACCGCCGAGGCGAAGGCGGTCTACGAGGCATTGCTGGAACACGGCCCGCTGGACACGGTGCAACTCCGGCGGGCAGCGCGGATGAGCGCCGAAAGCGCCAAGAGCCGTTTTGACCGGGCGCTGGTGGAACTGGAGGTGGGGCTGAAGGTGCTCCCGGTGGGGGTGGCGGAGGCGGGCGCCTGGCACTACGCGTTCATCTACGACCTGCTCATCCGCCACCTGCCCGACATCCCCGAACGGGCGCGAGGAATCTCCCGCGCCGAGGCTCGGCGGGCCATCGTCCTGCGCTACCTGGAGACCGTCGTTTTTGCCGAACCGGCGATGATCGCCCGCGTCTTCCACGTCCTGCACTGGACGCCCACCGAACTGGAGCGCATCATCCAGCGGTTGCTGCAGGAGGGGGCGGCGCGCGGGGTGGAGGCGCCGGGCTGGTCCCGCCCGCAACTGGTCGCCGCGCGGGCGCTGGAACGGAGCGTTGCGTTCTAAATGTCTGCCCACATCCGGGGACAATTCCGACCGCTCTGGGAATGGGCCGGGCTGGCCGTCGCCCTGGGGGCCGGGGTTTTCCTGGCCCGCGCCCCCCTGACGGCGACCGTCGCCCTGATCGGCCTGGCCCTTCTGCTCGTCGGGACGGTCGCCGAGCCGCTGGTGGGGCTGGTGGCGGGGGCCTTCCTGGGGCTCCTGCGCGCCTATCTCCAGACCGAAGTCCCCCAGATTCCCGCGCAGGTCGGCCATCTCTTCATCGCCCTGGCCCTGGCGTCCCACTGGGCGCGCGGCCTGCTCCGACGCGACCTCCCCCTCCCCCTGGAACGGCCCCATCCCGCCTTCCCGCTCTTTTTGCCCCTGCTGGCCTTCCTGGGCGTCGCGATGCTCTCCCTGTGGAACGCCACCGACCCTTTCCTGAGTTACGGCCTGCCGGAACTGGTCAAGTGGGCCGAGATGGGCCTCATCCTCTGGCTGGTGGCCGAACGGGCCGATGCCCATCGTCTCCCTTGGCTGGTGGCGGGAGTGGTCGCCATCGGAGTCTTCCAGGCCGCGGTGGGCCTCTACCAGTTCGGCCTGCGCGGGGAGGGCCCCGAACATTTCCTCATCCCTGGCACTCCCTTCTACCGCGCCTACGGCACCTTTGAACAGCCCAACCCGTACGCCGGGACGATGGGGATGCTCCTGGCGCTGACGGTCGGCATCGGAGGGGCACGGTTCTTCTCCCGACCGGCCCGGCGGGAATGGCCCGGCCTGATCCTGCTGGCCGCGGCCGGTGGCCTGATGGCGGCGGCGCTCATTGCGTCGTGGAGCCGGGGGGCGTGGATCGGCTTTGCGGCGGCAGCAGGCGCGATCGCCCTGGCGCTCCCCCGCCGGGCCCGCTGGGGAATACTGCTGGCGGGGGTACTGGTAGTCCTGTTCCTGGCCCTCTACGCCGCCGGGCTGCTACCGGCCCGCGTCGTCGCCCGGCTCACTGATTTCGCCGCCGACCTGCGCATTCAGGACGTGCGCGGTGTGGGGATCAGCAGCGCCAACTACGCGGTGATAGAGCGCCTGGCCCACTGGCGGAGCGCGCTGGAGATGTGGCGGTACCATTTCTGGACCGGAGTCGGTTTCGGGGGGTACGAGCCGGCCTATCCGGCGTTCGCGCTGATCAACTGGCCGATTGCGCTGGGGCATGCCCACAACATCTACCTGAACCTGCTGGCGGAGACGGGGCTGATTGGCCTGAGCGTCTATCTGCTTTTCTGGGGACTGGTCTTCGGATGGACCTGGCGGGCAACCCGCCGCGCGGACGGCCTGGCCCGGGGGGTGGCGATTGGCTTGCTGGGAGCGTGGACCCAGTTGACCGTCCATCACTTCTTTGATAACCTCTACGTCAACAACGTCCATCTCCTGATCGGCCTGTTCCTGGGCATACTGGCAGTCGTCCGGGGGAGCACCGTACCGCCGCCTCGTATGGGTAGGTTTTTGGGGCGGCCCTCCTCGGGCGCTTAAGCCCCCTTTTTCTCAGGCCGACCGTTTTGAGGTAGTCACTCCCATTATTGACCTTCCCATTGCCAAAGGAACCCTTTTAGCCGCTTCTTATGTAACCGGGCAAATTATCCCGGCAATAGCCGAAATCGCCTGTTGGCGGATATTAGCGCCCCCTCATCCCCCCAACCCCCTTCTCCCCCGCCGCGGCGGGGGAGAAGGGGGAGAAAATAAAGGTTTTGGCGCTGGCGGCCGAAGGCCGCCAGCGCCAAAACCCCCTGTAAGGGCAAGGCTTGTCCTTGCCCTTTCCTCCCCGTGCGGCCTCAACGGGGAGGGGGTAAGGGGGCATAGGCGCAAACTTAAGCAGTTGGGTGGGCATCTGGCCGCGCCCCGCCCGACGCAAAACCGTCGGGCCATAGGGGCGGGTTTCAAACCCGCCCCTACCGGAGGGTTTCAGCCTCCGACGAACGGTCATTTTGCCCTTCTCGCCGCCTTAAGTTTGCGCTTATGGGGTAAGGGGGATGGGGTAAAGGGCCTTTAGCAACAAGAAAATCAATAAAAAGACGCTATCTCCTCAATGGTGAGGTATCGGAATGACCCCACATTGCAAACCGAACGGGCGCGCCCTGGGATGGGAGCACCTGCGAACCGACTACCCGTATTCCTTCCGGCTCTTCCGCGTCCGGGAGGACACCGTGCGCTGGCCCGACGGTCAAATCCGGCCCTACGTTTATCTGGAGACGGCCGGCGCCGTATGGGTGGTCCCGGTGACCGCCGACGGGCGGGTCGTCCTCATCCGCCAGTTCCGCTACACCATAGATGACTGGTCGTGGGAACTGCCGGCCGGGGGCTTCCACGACTTCCAGGGCAGTCCGCTGGACCTGGCCCGGCGGGAACTGGCCGAGGAGGTCGGCGGTGAGAGCGACGACTGGGAATATCGGGGGTCCTTCCGCACGGGGGGCAGTCTGATAGACCAGATATGCCACATCGTCCTGGCGCGCGACGTTCGCCTCTCCCGGGAGCCGGATCGGGAAGCGGGGGAGATCATAGAAGTGCACCCCGTGCCAGTTCCCCGCGCGCTGGAGATGGCCCGCAACGGCGAGATTGTAGATTGCCACAGTGCGCTGGCGCTCCTGCGCTGCGAACCGGACCTGTGGGAAGCGCACCGCCGCGCCTATAGTCAGGAACGGTAACTTTCGGTTTGCCTCTATCGTAAAATGGGGTATACTTTATTTGCCCCAACCCTATCTGGACTCCTGACCAGAGGGGACATCCCGACCGGTGCGGCGCAACCTGATGTACCAGGGGAAGCCCTTTTGTCCAGACTACCAATGAGCCGCAACCCAAGCGCCCCATTCACCAACGAGCGATACGAAACCCTTCGGGCCCTTTTTCGCGGCCAACGACTGCCCCTGGCGTTTGTAGACCTCAACGCTTTTGATGCCAACATCGCCGAAGTTGTTCGACGGGTCCGTGGAACCGGGAAGACAGTCCGTATCGGGACCAAATCGCTGCGTTGCGAGTTGTTGATGCGGCGCATCCTGGACCTGGGCGGCCCTGTGTTCCGGGGCTTTTTGACTTACACGGCCGAGGAGACGGAATGGCTGGCGGGGAAGGGATACGATGACTTCATTCTGGCCTACCCGACCGTCCAGCCGGGGGATATGGAGATTCTGGTGCGCCTCACCCGGATGGGGAAGCGGGTCGCCCCTATGGTGGATTGCTACGAGCACCTGGAGGCCCTTTCCCGGGCCGGGGAGCAGGCGGGCGTAGTGATTTCGGCCTGTCTTGAGGTGGACCTGTCCTACCGTCCCCTGGGGCTGCCGATCCATCTGGGGCTGCGGCGCAGCCCCATCCGTACCCCGGAACAGGCCCTGGCACTGGTGGAAAAGGCGCGCCATCTGAAGGGAGTTCGGATAGACTCGCTGATGGGCTACGAAGGGCATATCGCCGGGGTTGCTGATGTTGTGCCCGGCGCGCCCTTGCGAAACCTCGTCATCCGCGCTCTGAAAGCCCTCTCCATACGGGAACTGACCCGCCGACGCGGGGCGGTGGTCCGGGCCCTTCGCGAGGCTGGCGTGGCATTGCGCGTGGTCAACGGTGGGGGAAGCGGCAGCCTGGTTTCCACCCTTCGGGACCCCTCCGTGACGGAAGTGACCGTGGGGTCAGGGTTCTACGCGCCGGCCCTTTTTCACCACTTCGCCCACATTTCATACCGACCCGCAGCCTTTTTCGCCGTCCAGGTCGTGCGGAAGCCCGCGCCGGGGATCATCGCCTGTCACGGGGGCGGCTATGTGGCATCCGGCCCGACGGAGGAGAACAAGGCACCGTTGCCGGTAGTGCCTCCCGGCCTGCGATATCTCCCCCTGGAGGGCGCGGGGGAGGTCTCTACCCCGCTCCAGTTGCCCCGGAACTGTCCAGAAATCTCGCTGGGAGACCCCATATTTTTCCAGCACGCCAAGGCGGGCGAACTGTGCGAGCGGTTCAACGAACTGCTTCTGGTGGAAAACGACCGAATCGTCGGCGCTGTCCCCACCTATCGGGGGGAGGGGACATGCTTTCTGTAGAGCAGTCGTAGACGGACTGTTGGCGGGAGACAGGTCCCGCCTCCGCATCCCCCAAACCATCAGAACAGGAGGTGCGTCAAACCGACCGACTTCCGTCCCATCCATATTGTTCATCCCCATCCTTCAGCCAGGGAGAGGAGACAATGAAAAGGACCCTTTTTCACATCCGCTACTCTATGGGCAACTTTGCCAACACCATCGCCTACCAGGTCTTTGGCAACCGCATCCAGTTCTACTACGTGGATATTCTGGGGCTGAGCGCGGCGGTTGCCGGAGTTATCTGGACCATCTACGGCCTCTGGAACGCGATCAACGACCCTCTGATGGGACAGGTCTCCGATCGGACCCGTACCCGCATAGGCCGGCGCGTGCCCTACGTCTTTTTCGGCGCCATCCCCCTCGGCCTCTCGTTCTTCTTCCTCTGGACACCGCCCAGCCACAACCCTGTCCTGCTGGCAGCCTACTTCTTTATGCTGCTGTTCATTTTTGACACCCTCTACAGCCTCACCATCATCGCCTACAATGCGCTCTTTCCGGAGGTGGCGCCGACGGTGCGGGACCGGGTGGACCTCTCGGCGACCCGGGAGGTGCTGGCGGTAATCGCCCTCCTGCTCTCGTACATCCTGGCCCCCATCCTGGCGGAAGAGTTGGGCTACGTCTGGATGGGAGCAATTATGGGGGCACTGATCGCCGCGGGTTACCTGATTTCTATGATTGGCGTAAAAGAAAAACCAATAGAGAAAGAGGATACGGCGACCATCTTGCAGGCTCTCCGGATCGTCCTCTCCAGCCGACCGTTTCGCTGGTTTCTGGGCGCCAACATCGCCAAAGAGTACGTCTGGCTGGTTCTGGGGGCGATGCTTCCCTTCTGGCGCAAGTATGCGCTGGGCATTCTGGGGCCTGGAGAGGTCTTCGGGATCACGATGAGTCCGGGCGATCAGGAAGCAATTCTGCTGGGGTTGCCCATTCTGCTCACCGCCCCGTCGGTGCTCCTCTGGCGGCCGATCGTCCCTCGCCTGGGCTACCGGAAAACCTGGATTTTAGCCAGTTTCGTCTTCATCCCCGGCTTCCTGATGCTGACGTTCGCCCGGGACTTTTACACCGGCCTTCTGGGGACCATCCTGGTCGCTCCGGGGCTGGCCGGCTCTATGATTATGCCGTTCCCGGTCATCTCGGAGGTCATTGATGACGACGCGAAACGCCACGGATACCGGCGGGAGGGCATTTTCTTCGGAATGAACGGCGGCATCACCAAACTGGCCTTCTCTGCCCAGGGGGTTCTCTTTGCAGCCATCCTTTCGGCGAGCGGCTACGTCGCTGGCAGCAACGTACAGACCGCCAGCGCGGTCTGGGGTATCCGCACGCTCATCGGCATCACCCCCATCATCGCCTGCCTGATTATCGCCTTCTGTATGTACAAGTACCCCCTGGGGCGCACCCGCACAGTTCCGACGGCACCGGTTCGGGAAGCGACCGTCCCCGGGAGCGAGTAAACCCTTCTGACCTCGAAGGGCAGCGCCTTCCGGATACTCCTACGCCCTTCGCGTTCTACTTTACCGAAAGGAGCAACCCATGGGCATCCCCCAACAAGGCCGTCCAAAAGAGGAGATTTTCGCTGCCCTGCAGCGCTTCAAGGCCCGCGACCTGGACTGGGAATCCGGGCGAGTGTGGGCCTACGTCTACAATCCGGGGAGCGAAATCCGCCAGGTCGTCAACCAGGCCTACACGATGTTCCTCACCGAGAACGCCCTGGACCCCACCGTCTTCCCCAGTCTGCTGAAGTTGGAGACGGAAGTGGTGCGGATGGTGGCCGAACTCCTGCAGGGCGATGAGCAGGTCGTCGGTCACCTGACGACGGGCGGAACGGAGAGCAATATGCTGGCGGTGAAGACGGCCCGGGACTGGGCGCGGGCGCACCGCTCCGAAGTCTCCCAGCCCGAAATGGTGCTTCCCATTACCGCCCACGCCTCGTTCCACAAGGCCGCGCACTACCTCTGCGTCAAGCCGGTCGTCGTGGGGATCAACCCCCACACCTTCCAGGTAGAGCCCGAGGCGATGCGCGCCGCCATCACCCCCAACACCATCCTGCTGGTCGCCTCGGCGCCGAACTGGTCGCAGGGGGTGGTGGACCCCATCCCCGAGATTGCCGCCATCGCCCGGGAACACGGCCTGCTGTTCCACGTGGACGCGTGTGTGGGCGGCTTTTACCTCTCGTTCCTGCGCAAGATGGGCTACCCCGTCCCCGATTTTGACTTCTCCGTGCCGGGGGTCACCTCCATCTCGGCGGACCTGCACAAATACGGCTACGCCGCCAAGGGCGCCTCCACCATCCTCTACCGGAACCGGGACCTTCGCCGCTACCAGATGTTTGCCTGCGCCGAAACGACGGCCTACACTCTGATCAACCCCACGATGCTGAGCACCAAATCGGGGGGGCCGATGGCCGGGGCGTGGGCGGTATTGAACTACCTGGGCGAAGAGGGCTTCTTCCACATCGTTCGGACCGTCCACGAGGCGACCCAGCGGCTCATCGCCGGGATCCACGACATTCCCGGGTTGCGGGTGCTGGGTGAGCCCGCGATGTGCCTCTTCTCCTTCACATCCGACACCCTCCACGTCTTTCAACTGGCCGACGCGATGGCCCGAAGGGGATGGTACATCCAGGCCCAGCCATCCACCCCGTTCACCCCGCGCAGCCTCCACATCTCCGTCAACTACGGGAACGCCCATCAGGTAGACGCGTTGCTTCAGGACCTGCGGGAATCCGTGGAGGAAGTGAGGCAAGCCACACCGATAGACACCGAGAACATCCGGGCGATGGTCGCCTGGGCGCTCCAGAGCCCGGACCCGATGGCGGCCTTTCGCCAGTTGATGGGGACGGTCGGCATTCAGGGGACGGAACTCCCGGAGGAACTGGCGCTCATCAACGAGATTCTGGACATTCTCCCCGACCATCTGGCCGACGCCCTGCTGATTGAGTACTTCAACGAACTGTACGTATGACGTAACTACATTGACAATGGCAAATTTTAAGTTATAAAACAAAAATTGGCGGCTGTGCCCTTTGAAAAGGCCGCTGGCAGGGCAAAAGCCAACGGGCTATCGCCTTGGCGGCGCGAAATGGGCGGTTTTCAGCCCCCTCACCCCCCTTACCCCCCTCTCCCCCTTGCCCTGACGGGCGGGGGAGAGGGGGGACAGAGAGGGGTTTTGCGGGGCGGCGGCGAAGCCGCCGCCCCGCAAAACCCCATCTTTTCTCCCCCCTCCCCGTGCGGCTGTAGGGGCGGACGATCCGTCCGCCCTCAACGGGGAGGGGGGCAGGGGGGTGGGGCCCGATCTCTTTCGGCTCACCAGGGTACCTCTTTCGGCCGGAAGCCGAATCGGTTTATACCATTTATACTTTTAACGCATAGTTTGTCATTATAATTTAGAATCTGCCATTGTCAACGTACTCAGGAGGCAACGGGACAATGAGCACCGTCTACGCTGGCCGATACCTGCGTATTAATCTGACCACAGGCGAGGTCCGGGAAGAGACCCTCTCTCCCGATCTGGTCCATACCTGGCTGCTGGGCAGTGGCTTCGCCGCCCACCTCTTCTACCAGGAGATAGCGCCGGAGCGGGACCCGCTGGACCCCGAAAGCCCGCTCCTGGTCTTCAACGGCCTCCTCACCGGGACGTTCGCCCCCGGAGCGGCGCGCAGTTCCTGGTGCGGCCGTTCCCCCCTCACCGGCATCTGGAACGAGGCCAATATGGGCGGCCACTGGGGGGCCCAACTGCGCTTCGCCGGGCTGGACGGCCTGGTGATCACCGGCCGCGCCGCCTCCCCCGTCTACCTCTGGATTCACGACGGGACGGCCGAAATCCGGGACGCCTCCCCCCTCTGGGGACTGGGCACCTTCGCCGCCCACGACCGCCTGCGGGAGGAGACCGACCCGAAGGCCGCGGTGGCCTGCATCGGACCAGCGGGGGAAAACCTGGTTTGCATTGCCGGTGTAATGACGGGCGGGCAGGCCCACAACCGCGCCGCCGGACGGGGTGGGATGGGCGCGCTGATGGGGTCCAAAAACCTCAAGGCCATCGTCGTGCGGGGGGACGAAAAGCCCACCTACGCCGATCCGGAGCGCTTCCGCGCTCTGGTGCAGGAACTGAACCGCTACCTGCGCCCGCGCGCGAAGGGGCTTGCCCTGGCCGGGACGGCAGGGGCCGTTGCGGGGTCGGAGCGCCTCGGCAACCTCCCGCTCAAAAACTGGCAGGAGGGCTCCTGGCCCCAGGGCGCCCAGGCCATCTCCGGCCAGACCATCCGTCAGACCATCTGGCAGCGGGACACCTTCTGTTTCGCCTGTCCGGTGGGATGCGGGAAGGTCGTCGCCCTCAAAGAAGGGCGCTACGCCGGAATCTGGGGTGAGGGGCCAGAGTACGAAACCCTGGCCGGGTTCGGCGGAAACCTGCTCATAGACGACCTGGACGCCCTCGTCGCCATCAACGCCCGCTGCAATGACCTGGGGCTGGATACCATCTCCACCTCCGGCGTCATCGCCTTCGCCACCGAGGCGATGGAGCGGGGCCTGCTCTCTCCGGAGGAGGCGGGCCTGCGCCTCTCCTGGGGCGACCCGGAGCCGGTCCTGACGCTGGTGGAGCAGATTGCGTACCGCCGGGGCCTGGGCGACCTGCTGGCCGATGGCGTCCGCGCCGCGGCGCGGCGTCTGGGCCCGGAGGCCGAACCCTTCGCCGTTCACGTCAAAGGGCTGGAAGTGGCCTACCACGACCCGCGCGCCGTCGTGGGGATGGGGCTCAACTACGCCACCGCCAACCGGGGGGCCTGCCACCTGGAAGGGCTCATCGTGTGGCGGGCCTACGGCCTGGAGTGGCCCGGCTGGCAGGAGGGCCCCTACGACCGCCTGGCGTCCGATGAGACCACCGTCCAACTGGTCATCACCTTCCAGAACTACCTGGCGACCTACAACCCCCTGGGCCTGTGCAAGTTCATGGCCCGCAGCGGGCTGGACCCGACCCACACGGTGAACCTGCTGAACGCGGCCACCGGCTGGAACTGGACGGCGGACGACCTGATGCGGACCGGCGAGCGGCTCTTCAACCTCAAGCGGCTGATCAACCTGCGCCTGGGGGTGACCGGCGCCGATGATACTCTGCCGCATCGTCTGCTCTATGAGCCTCGGCCCGCAGGCGGTTCGGCAGGCGTCCTGCCCGACCTGGGCTATATGCTCTCCCGGTACTACGAACTCCGCGGCTGGGACGCGCCGGGTCGGCCGACTCGCGAGCGCCTGCAGACCCTGGGTCTCGGATAGAATTCCCCCAGGGGCGGCGGGCGGCCGAAGGCCGCCCGCCGCCCCCTATCCCCTCATCCAGGAGGACCGATGGAAATCGCATTCCCTGAACAGCTGATCTCCCCCGTCTGGCCCCGCTATACCCCCATCATCGCTGAGCGGGCCCAGGGCGCCTACATCTACGACCAGGACGGCAACCGTTACCTGGACTTCACCTGCGGCATCGGCGTGACCAATACCGGCCACTGCCACCCCCGCGTGGTTCAGGCCATCCAGGAACAGGCGGCGAAACTCCTGCACGGGCAGGTCAACATCGTCTACCATCGCCCCCTGCTGGAACTGGTCTCCGAACTCCGCACGATTGTCCCTGAGGGCCTGGACTGTTTCTTCTTCTCCAACAGCGGCGCCGAGGCGGTGGAAGGGGCCGTCAAACTGGCCCGCCACGCCACCGGTCGGCCCAACATCATCGTCTTCCAGGGCAGTTTCCACGGCCGGACGGCGATGACGATGGCCCTCACCACGTCCAAAATCATCTACCGACTCCACTATCAGCCGCTGCCCGCGGGCGTCTTTGTCGCGCCGTACCCCTATGCCTATCGCTACCATTGGAGCCCTGAAGAGACCGAGGCCTTCTGCCTGCGGGAACTGGAATTTCTCCTCAAGACCCAGACCGCGCCCTCCGAGACGGCCGCGATGCTGGTGGAACCGGTACAGGGCGAGGGTGGGTACGTCGTTCCGCCGCCCGGTTTCCTGAAGGGAGTGCGCCGGATTTGCGACGAACACGGCATCCTGCTCATCGCCGATGAGGTCCAGTCGGGGTTCGGCCGGACGGGCCGGTGGTTCGCCGTGGAGCATTTCGGCGTGGTGCCGGACATCATGGTGATGGCGAAGGGGCTGGCCTCGGGCTTGCCCCTCTCCGGCATCGCGGCGCGACGGGAACTGATGGAGCGCTGGATCCCCGGCTCCCACGGCGGCACCTACGGCGGCAACGCCGTCGCCTGCGCGGCGGCTGTGGCGACCGTCCGCGTGATTCGGGAGGAGGGCCTGCTGGAGAACGCTACCCGGATGGGCGCCCTGCTGGTCCAGGGACTGCGGGCCCTCCAGCAGGAGTTCCCCCTCATCGGCGACGTGCGCGGCTTGGGACTGATGGTCGCCGCGGAGTTCACCGCCCCGGACGGCAGCCCCGCCACCGACCTGGCAAAGCGGGTGGTGAAGGGATGCCTCCAGCGGGGTCTGCTTCTGCTCACCTGCGGCCCCTGGGATAATACCGTCCGCTGGATCCCGCCCCTCATCGTCACCGCCGGTCAGATAGAGGAGGCCCTCGCCATCTTCCACGACGCCGTGGCGGAGGTGTCGGCCGGATGAAGGGGAAGATGTTCTGCTCCCAATGTGGTCGGACCTACCCGCCTGACCCGACGCGCGTCCGTTGTGAGTGCGGGGGCGTGCTGGAACTGACCGGCATCCCCGGGCTGGACCCGTCCCGAATCCGGCGGGACGATTTCACCCTCTGGCGCTACCGGCACGCCCTGCCGGTCCCGCCGGATGCCTCACCGGTCACCCTGGGGGAGGGGCTGACGCCGCTGGTGGAGGCCCGCTGGGGCGACCTGCCCGTCCTCTTCAAGTGCGAGTATCTGAACCCCACCGGCTCGTTCAAAGACCGGGGGACGACGGTGCTGATGACGGCACTGGCGGCGGCGGGGGTGGAGCACGTGGTGGAGGACTCGTCGGGCAACGCCGGGAGCAGCCTGGCGGCGTATGCCGCCCGCGCCGGAATCCGGGCGACGGTCTACGTGCCCGCCCACGCTTCCCCCGCCAAGCGGGCCCAGATCGCCGCCTACGGCGCGCAACTTGTCTGCGTGCCGGGCCCGCGCAGCGAGGCGGCGCGGGCGGTGCGGGAGGCCGCTGCAGGTGGCGCAGTCTACGCCAGCCACGTCTATCACCCCCTCATCACCGCCGGGATGAAGACCGCGGCCTACGAAATCTGGGAGCAACTGGGCGGAGGACTCCCCGACGCGGTCGTCCTGCCCATAGGGCATGGGAGCCTGCTCCTGGGCCTGGCGCGGGGCTTCGCCGAACTGGGGGGCCGTCCGCGCCTCTTCGGCGTCCAGGCCGCGGCCTGCGCGCCGCTGACGATGGCGTGGGAGGAGGGCGCGGCAGAGCCACTGCCGGTCGGGGAAGGGGACACGGTCGCCGAGGGAGTGCGGATCGCCCGGCCGGTGCGCGGCCGGGCGATCCTGGAGGCCGTCCGGGCCAGTGGCGGGGCCATCATCGCCGTCCCCGACGAGGAGACGATGGCAGCCCGCCAGCGACTGGCCCATCAGGGTTTCTTCGTGGAGCCCACTTCCGCCCTGGCGGTCGCCGCGCTGGACCGCCTGCGGCCCCGCCTGCCGGGGACGGTCGTGGTCGTGCTGACCGGAAGCGGCCTGAAGAGCGCCGCAAACGACGGGTGACGGTCGGGGTATTGTGGGGGCGCGGCGGGTGCCGTATTGTTACGCGCTACTCCGCTTCGCTTCGTAGCGCACTACAAACGGAATAAGCGCTTGTAGCAAGCCACGAAGCGCAGCGGAGTGGCGTTTCCACTTCACTCTTCCCCCTACCACTTGCCCACTTGCAAACTTGCAAACTCGCCAACTCGCTCACGGCACCAGCACGATTTTGCCGAACTGTTCGCCCCGTTCCATCAGTTCAAAGGCCCGTTTCCCCTCGGAGAGCGGCATCACCCGATCCACCACCGGCTTCAGTTTCCCCGCCCAGATGAGGCCCATCACATCGCGGAAGTCCTGGTGGCTGCCCATCGTGGAGCCGATGATGCTGATCTGCTTGCCGAAGATGAAGCGGATATCTATCTGGGCTTCGGGGCCGGAGGTGTTGCCGACGATGACGATGCGGCCGCCGCGGGCCACCACCCGCATGCTCTGCGTCAGCGTCGCCCGCCCGACGTTATCCACCACCACGTCTACCCCGCGCCGGTCGGTCAGTTTGTAGATGGTTTTGGGCCAGTCGGGGTCTTCCCGGTAGTTGAGGACGACGTCCGCGCCCAGGGCGCGCGCCCGTTCCATCTTCTCCTCCTTGCTGGTGAGCGCGTAGACCGTCGCCCCCGCCAGTTTGGCGATCTGGATCGCCATGGAGTTCACCCCACCTCCGGCGCCGATGATGAGCACCGACTCCCCCGCGCGCAGGCGGGCCCGGTGGATGAGCATCCGCCAGGCGGTCAGGGAGACCAGGAGCGGCGCGGCGGCCTCGGGGAAGTCCCAGCCGTCGGGCATCGCCATCAGATTGGAAGCCGGGACGGCGATGTATTCGGCCTGCCCACCGCGGATCTGTTCGCCCAGGATGACATAGCCGGGGCTGACCGAATCCTCCCCGCGGCGAGTATATTCGTCCTCTGCGGTGGAGACGCCGGGGTCCACCACCACCCGCTGTCCGACCGTCCACCCGGTGACCCCTTCGCCCAGGGCGGCGATTTCCCCGGCGACATCGGCGCCGCACCAGTGGGGCATCGGCAGTTTCAGGCCGGGCCAGCCCCGCCGCACCCAGATGTCCAGGTGGTTCAGCGCGCAGGCGCGCACCCGCACCAGCACCTGCCCCGGCCCCGGTTGCGGGTCGGGGACGTCATCGTAGCGCAGAACATCCAGTTCGCCGTGTTCGTAGAAGCAGAGCGCTTTCATCGTTCCCTCCGGTTGGATGGAGTCGCAAGAACTTGTGCAGCAATTCGCCCCGCATGAGAAAAGGGCGGGGGGCACTTCACGGGCGCGCCGCTCCCCGAAGGGGATTTGCTGCGCAAGCCCATCGCAAGGTCAAATCTTGACAAATAGGCAATTCGGTTTATCATACTAAATTGACAATGGCAGATTCTAAATCATAATGACAAACTCTGCGTTAAAAGTATAAATGGTATTATCCAATTCGGCTTCCGGCCGAAAGAGGTCCCCTGGTGAGCCGAAAGAGATTGGGCCCCACCCCCCTGCCCCCCTCCCCGTTGAGGGCGGACGGATCGTCCGCCCCACAGCCGCACGGGGAGGGGGGAAAAAGATGGCTCTGTCCCCCCTCTCCCCCGCCCGTCAGGGCAACGGGGAGAGGGGGGTGAGGGGGGCTGAAAACCGCCCATTTTGCGCCGCCAAAGGCGATAGCCCATCGGCTTTTGCCCTGCCAGCGGCCTTTTCAAAGGGCGCAGCTGTCAATTTTTGTTTTATAACTTAAAATTTGCCGTTGTCAATCTAATCACCGATCCTGATGGGGAATATTGTACGATAAACATTTGCAAAAGCCAAGTTGACAATCCTTGTGTGACTTTAGGCTTGGAATACTGGATGAAAAAGGGCTATGCCGCTGTTAACTCGTGACCTGTT
>Ga0209721_1000478_pt1 | contig 36193 bp, 28 predicted proteins | sample TshhotsprinmetaG_FD_184139 | JGI IMG/M metagenome (GOLD analysis project Ga0209721, IMG submission 184139) | Hot spring microbial communities from South Africa to study Microbial Dark Matter (Phase II) - Tshipise hot spring metaG (SPAdes)... | ecosystem: Environmental > Aquatic > Thermal springs...
TGGGAGGCAGGGAACAGACTGCTTCGAGGGTTCAATGACCCAGGTGAAATGGAGTTCTCCTGCCTGTCCAACTTTAACGGGTAAAACCCGCTTATATAAACTTTATAACACAAATTCTTAGTAGGAGAGGTATTAAGGTATGGACATCTTGTGCTTAAGCATTTATGGGATATGTATGGACTTGATGAGTTTTTTAGTAGGTTTAGGAATAAAAGGAGAAAGTTTGACATAAGTAAGGTAGTCTTTTATATGGCCTGCAAGCATATACTTGAACCACAGAGCAAACTTGGCATGTATGAGAGTTATGCTAAGTACATCAATTTTTTTGAATTAGACTTAAATCATCTATACAGGGCATTAGATGATTTAGCGGAAATAAAGGAGGACATAGAGGAGTATTTATTTGAGCGTAACAGGACATTATTTAACATGACAGTAGATGTAGTGTTTTATGATGTAACGACCTTTTATTTTGAGAGCAAGGATGAGGATTTATTGAGGAAGTTTGGGTATAGTAAAGATGGGAAGGCATCGGAGGTACAGGTAGTGCTTGGGTTGTTGATAGATGCTGAAGGAAAGCCTATAGGTTATGACATATTTTCTGGAAACATTTTTGAGGGCAAGAGTCCCTCATGGTCAACTCCTCAGCTGATTTTATTCACTTCTGCTGCATATAACCTCTGTACACAGCTTCTTTACCTCTGAGCAAACCTCTACTATTTCGCCCCTAACAGGTAACTTTTCGCACACCTCTTCGACATCACACACGTAGATTATCTCATAACACGTCTCGCCAGGTCGTTGACCTGGAATAGGTTTCTCTCGAACCCCGGGCCTACCAGGATCAGAAATAGCAGGATCTGGAGTTACAAATACTCAAGAAAGTAGGATAAGAATTACCATGAGATGAGGCATGCTGAGCCTGTTCATTGCTGTCATCCTCTGCCTAGCACTTTACTCTCACTGCAATGCATTTGCCAGATTGATCGGGACAGCATCTTTCGCAGAAATGTTGACCATTACTGTCACAGCAACAGACTCTTTCATAACATCCATCAACCTGCAAATTCCATGGCGTACAGTTCACCCCTTCGCTAACATAGAGAATGGTCGATGAGGAGTCCTTGAACACCATCCATCCCTCCTGGACCTCCTTAGATGAGAGAGCTGTCAGGGTTAGAATAAGCAGAATTGAAAGAATAGATTTTTTAATCATCATCATTCACCTCACTTTTTTTCTTTGCAAACTATTTTTTTGCATCTAATCGGTACCTCTGCACACACTCTAGTTACATATCCAGGCTTGATCTCCACATCACGGCAATCCTTTTTTGTTCCACACTCATAGTATTCTTCCCAACAGTCCTTTGAAGCTGAATCTTGCGAATTCTCCTTCGATTCCTCCCCCCAAGCACCATCAGCCATGAGGGTTAGCATTGCAGCCGCAACAATAAAAATTCGCAAAAACTTACTCACTACCTCACCTCCCTTCTAAGCCACACTCAACCAACTGAAAGGGCTGATGTGGATTTAAAGTTTTTACTAAGGTAAAGCAGAACTCAGTCTTACGGAGAAAGACCTCATCGGGTGACCAATTATGAACTTCTAGTAGAATCCGTGGATATTCATGGTTTTTAAGGATCTTAAATTTTTCTACACTGATTCGATCTCCGATTACAAAGGAGTCGGTCTGATAGACTTCACCGTTCTTTGTAAGAAGTGCGGTAATTTCATAGAAAGTTCCACTGCCGCCGCCGCTCTGGGAGAGGATTACTACGGCATCCCTTCTTTTATCCCCATTCAGATCTACTAAGAGAAATCTCATTAGTCTGACAATCAGAACATCATCGGGATAATTGAGTCTCCTGTAAAGGCCATCAACAAGTTTCACCGTTGATTGAGAGAACTTGAGAAAATATGAATAGTTCCTGACAAGCTTAACACTCACTCTATCAACCCCTCCAAGGGAATGAGAGGTTAAGGTAAAAATAAAGAGGCCTACAACTGAATGAGTTAGCCAGTTACTCATCAAGGATTCTCTCAACAAAAACATAGTAGCTTGGTATGAAGCCAAAATAATCACGTTTATACACCAGGTATATTTTCACTTTGCGGACTGCAAGTTCCATGCTGTCAAAATTACTCCTGAAAATGCCTGCCACTCGATAAAAGGGTCCAGATTTTCTCATGGTGGGAACGCTCAGCAATGATCCAATTGCTAAGTCTCTATTGATTAGAGCCTCTACAGTTCTCTCCTCTGGCGGTATTAATGGACCGTATGTAAAGTCAAAAGTCTCTCTCTCCCCATGTCCCTCTAATATGTAATCCTCAGGTTTTATATTCTCTAACCGGTTGAGTTCTCTCTTAAGAAATTGAATTTTTTCATCCCTAATCGCCTTTAATGACTTTCTCTCCTGATCAAGCTCCATCTGAATGGCCTTGATGGTGGCTTCAATTAGTGCCTTTTTGAGGGTGATTTTGTAATCAGCAGCCGTTTTTGTTTCAGATTGTGCAGATTTGACAACGCCTTCCACGAGCACAGGATTGAGAATTCTTACCATACATGGACCTTTAATTCCAAGGTCATGGACCATGTCGTATTCTAAAAAAACACCATCAGGAAAATTTGCCTTGCAATTATCTGGCATGGTCCGATAGAATCCTATCTCACACACTGGAATCTTTGTCCGGTCCAGAGTATTAACCTTTACTGAAGCTCTCACATGTTTCGTATCCGTACAGCCACCACTGCTGACTCTGATTCTGATAGAATCTCTCTGTATAGTTACTCCTCTCAGAGGAATTAGCCCAATCTTACGAGTGTCGTAAATATCTGCACGACTGTAAGTTGAGTCAGCAGGCCCGTCTTCAGAGACATAGCTTGAATTTGCCCCTACAATTCCGCCCCACTCAACAGCAGTGAACCCCTTTCTTTTTAGTGGGGAGATAATCGGTTCTTTTAGGTTTACAGGTTTATTGGAAGGTATAAAGAGGAGAATAACACGGATAAAGGTGTCTGGTTTGGGATCAATCTCCACGCTCAGATTGGTGTTAATCCATTCCTGGGAGAGAGGTTTTATGATGTAGTATTCAACTCTCTTAAGATTTTTCAACCAGTAATCTACAAAGTCTCTTACCTCCCAATCCTTGAGGCCTAAAGAGGGTAATTTTTTCGTTAACCAAGCTTTGAGGTTTTCGTACTTTACGCACCAGCCCTCATCAGGAGCCTCAACTGGATACCAAAGGGAAACCTCGTAGAACAGATATCTGTATCTTCTCTCTATCAAACCCTCAGCACTTACTCTAACCTTCCATTCATTCCTGTAATCGGGAATGGTCTCTGTAAGATGTCCGAGCGGACGGAGTTTTACACTTACCATTGTTTCCGTGAGTGGATAGAGATAGAGAGCTGGTTTTTTCACGATCTTAGGCACCTCGTACCTCAGTATATAAGAGGGTGGATCCTTTGATTTTGAAAGTAAGAAACACAAGCTCTCCACACCAGAGTCGAGTCTCAAAATCACATTAACACAGGAAGTTAACCTCCTTGGTCGAATGTCACGATCGCCAGTAGACATATACATATACATATCACTAACGGCTTTTACAGGCAAGTTAGACTGCAAAATCGTTTCGATGATAATTGAATTGGTCTGTAATAATTGATTTTCTGTGCTTACTAATCCGAGGATCTCATGATATTTCTTACCCTCTCTGACTATCTCAAAGATAATAGCCACATCGGGAAGTGTTTCATATCTCTGTAACGACGGAGGTCTCACAGTGTAACTTAGTAACCTCACCTCAGCCAGATTCGGATCCGAGTATTTTCCATCCACCAGGGTTACGGTGCTGTTTAGTGATGAAAAATGGTAACTGTGGTTTTTAATTCGCCTTTCGTCGATTTGAGCAGCATAAGATAGATAACCATCAGCGACTAAGGGGAGAAAAAGGAGAAAAAGAGTTACCAGCCACTTGAAAGTGGATGTTACACTCATTCGGATTACCCCTATTGTCTTAAGTTTTTATAGCTTTCTAAGTCTACTTGAGATCCAATCAGTCTCTGGAGATAACCTCTCAGGAGAGATACAGAGAAGGAATATCTGTTAACCTCAATCAGAAATTTCGATCTCATGCATAATTATAAAAAAAATTTTTTAAATCGACAACCCCCCGCCTTTCCTCAAAAAAATCTCTTCGAAAAGGGATTGTTTCCTCAAAATTGACAAAAAAGGCAATCATCCTGTAAAACCCCTTATTCACAAATTAATTTTACCTACAGAAGGTTTCCAAGATGATTGCCTTGATACCAAATGGAGTATACAACATGAGTAACAGAAAGGCAATCATCAACGAAAATGCAAAAAAATATCAGAAGTCAGCAAAGAAGATTAAATCCCAGCTTCTTGAAGGACTTATGCCTATACTACACATGAACAGATACCAAACTTAATCGCAATAAACGTAAAAACCGCTGTAAATCAATGAGTTATTATCTACAGATTAGTCTACATGCTCTCTAACCTATATTTAACTATCCGATTTCTCTCTAACTGTCTATATTTTCCTCCTGCTTTGTTATCTCATTTGCGAATCTGATTATCTCTTTACGTTCCGCTCTATTCTTGCAATTAGAACCTCTCTCCCTCTTCTATCATTGCGAGGATTTTCTTTTCTGTCATTGCGAGGAGCAGGATTCCTCACTAGGTTCGGAACAGGCTCCGCAATCTCGTCTCTCCCCTCATCCGTCATTGCGAGCTCCCCTCATCCGTCATTGCGAGCGAAGCGAAGCAATCTCGTCGTTCCTCCTACTTGGATGAAATGAGATTCCTCACTTCGTTCGGAATGACGGTGGAGGAGGAGTCATTGCGAGCGTCAGCGAAGCAATCTCGTCGTTGCCTCCTTGTAGGCTTTACATAGAGACCCCTTCGGGACATCGAGTCCCTCGCAGTGACATTTTCTTCTAAAAGTCATTGCGAGCGTCAGCGAAGCAATCTCGTCTTTGAGGCGTCTCAGAGACTGCCACGGCCTCTGCGCAGCCTCGCAGTGACGAAAGAAGGAAGTATCATTGCGAGGATTTTCCCTTTTGTCATTGCGAGGAGCGCAAGCGACGAAGGGATCTCGTCTTCCTCCTTCGCTCGCCTTACTTAGAGACTGCTTCGGGACATCGAGTCCCTCGCAGTGACATTTTCTTCTAAAAGTCATTGCGAGCGAAGCGAAGCAATCTCGTAGTTGCCTCCTTGTAGGCTTTACATAGAGACCCCTTCGGGACATCGAGTCCCTCGCAGTGACAGGAAGAGACTGCCACGGCCACTTCGTGGCCTCGCAGTGACGAAAGAGGGATGTCAGAGACTGCTTCGCCTCATCGAGAGGCTCGCAGTGACAAGAATGAATGTCATTACGACTTAGAGCATAAGCGAGAAGGAAGTAATCTCCTCTTTGAACATGCATTTAAAACTGCTTTGGCCAGTTAGTGGCCTCGCTGTAACAAAATGCACACACTATGTTCTCAGAGATCTTCTTCTCGCGATTATTCGCTACTTCATAGATCACATTATCCTTTAGCAATCTCCATTAACTATGTCTTTTGTTAATAGTAAAGCCATTTACAGAAGAAAATATGCAAAATACAATGGATTAAAGGGTGTAAAGGCAGAAATCATAGGAAAGTAGATTTATTTCTTTGATTCAAGTTTTACCAGTAAAAGATTTTTGATACAAGTAAACAGAGTAAGAGAAAAATCTGCTTTGAAAAGTGTAAAAGGTATTAGACTATATTAGGGAGTAAGGAAGATATAAGCCTCTGAAATATTTGGTTTTTTTGAGTTAAATTTGTATTCTTCTGATGAAGTAGGGTTTTACAGAGGATTTGGATAAAGTAAGGAGGGCATAAAGCCCTCCTATTTTATTTTCTGCCTGAGATTAGCTCTTCAACAACAGAAGGGTCTGCAAGTGTTGAGGTGTCTCCGAGTTCCTCGAGTGCACCAGAGGCAATTTTTCTTAAAATTCGTCTCATAATTTTACCGCTTCTTGTTTTAGGAAGTCCGCCTGCAAACTGAATTTTATCTGGGGTTGCAATTGGTCCAATCATTTGTCTTATGTGGGATATTAGAAGTTTTTCAAGGTCCTTTGAAGGTTCAAATCCTTCCTTCAAAACAACATACACATAAATTCCTTCACCTTTTATGTCATGGGGGAAACCAACTACTGCTGCTTCTGCAACCGACGGATGGGCCACTAAGGCAGATTCCACCTCAGCAGTTCCTATTCTATGACCGGAAACATTAATAACATCGTCAATTCTACCCATTAACCAGTAATCACCATCTTCATCAACTCTTGCTCCATCACCAGTAAAGTATTTGCCAGGGAATCGAGAGAAATAGACTTCCTTCATTCTTTTGTTTTCTGGATCTCCCCAAGTTCCCCTGAGCATGCCTGGCCATGGTTTCTCAATTACAAGATATCCTCCTTCGTTTACTCCTGCAGGTGAACCATCTTCCTTAAGAACTCTTGGAACCACGCCAAAGAATGGTCTTGTTGCAGAGCCTGGTTTAAGAGTCATGGCTCCTGGTAGGGGTGTTATCATGAATCCGCCTGTTTCAGTCTGCCACCAGGTATCTACTATAGGACAGCGCTGTTTTCCTACATGCACATAATACCACATCCATGCCTCTGGGTTAATGGGTTCACCAACAGTGCCAAGAATTCTTAAGCTTGAAAGGTCATACTTGTTTGGCCATTTCTCACCTTCTCTCATGAGAGCTCTGATTGCTGTTGGTGCTGTATAGAAAATATTTACCCGATGTTTTTCCACTATTTCCCAAAATCTTCCAGGATTTGGATAGCTGGGAACGCCCTCAAACATTAGGGAAGTAGCTCCAGCACTTAATGGTCCATATACGATATAGCTGTGACCTGTTACCCATCCAATATCTGCAGTGCAGAAGAAGGTTTCTTCTGGTTTATAGTCGAAGGCCAATTTAAACGTAATATTTGTGTAAACCATATATCCACCAGTGGTATGTAAAACACCCTTTGGTTTTCCTGTTGAACCTGAGGTATAAAGAATAAATAGCGGATCCTCTGCATCCATCTGCTCAGGTTCACAGTAATTCTCTAAGTCAGGATCATTCATTAAGTCATGCCACCAAAAATCTCTCTGGGGATCCATGTCAACAAAGTTTGGAGTTCTTTTTACTACGATTACCTTTTCCACAGAAGGAGCACCTTCAAGTGCTTGGTCTGCATTTGCTTTAAGTGGAACTATCCTTCCTCCTCTTAAGCCCTGATTAGCGGTGATTAACAATTTTGCTCCGCAGTCATTTATTCTGTCCCTTAGAGATTGAGCTGAAAAACCTGCAAATACTACGCTGTGAATAGCTCCAATTCTCGCACATGCTAAAAGTGTTATAGGTAGCTCCGGAATCATTGGAAGATAAACTGATACACGATCTCCCTTCTTTACGCCTAATTTCTTTAAAACATTAGCAAATCTGTTAACCTCTCTATAGAGTTGCCAGTAAGTGTAAGTTTTTATCTCTCCATCATCGGCTTCCCATATTAATGCTGCTTTATTTCCTAAAGTAGAAAGATTGCGATCAAGGCAGTTATAAGATGCATTTAGTTTGCCACCAATAAACCATTTAATATAAGGTTTGTTAAAGTCATATTCTAATACTTTATCCCATTTTTTATACCAAGTAATGTTTTGCTCAGCAATTTCACTCCAGAAACCTTCCGGATCTTCAATTGAACGTTTGTAAAGGCTTTCATATTCCGCTATGCTTTTAATAGAAGCTTTTTCAGAGATTTCCTTTGGCGGAGGGAATGCTCTCTGTTCTTTAAGTAAAACATCAATGCCTTGAGTCATAGTTTACCTCCTTTTTTTTCTATTGATTTTAACATTTTTTGGCATTTTATTCAGCACCTATGCCTATATATGATCTTATTTTTTCATCTTCGAACTTCTCTTCAGCCTCTTTTTCCGTAGTCAAAAAAGATACAACTATTCCAACGATGAAAGAACCCAAAAAGGATACAATAGCAGGATTTTTCAATGGGAAAATAGCTTTTTCGTATTTTAATATGTCAACCCATACAGTGGGGCTAATAATAATAAGAGCTACGCTTAAGGCAAGGCCTGAGTATATGCTCCATACTGCTCCCTGGGTGGTGAATTTTTTCCAGAAAATGGACATGAAAAGAGCAGGGAAGTTTGCTGAGGCAGCAATTGCAAAGGCTAAACCAACCATAAATGCTACATTCTGTCCTTTAAAAACAATTCCAAGTATTATTGCGAGGAGTCCAAGACAAAGGGTAGCAATTTTTGCTGCCTTAACTTCTAATTTTTCATCGGCTTTGCCTCTTTTTATGACACCAACATAAATATCATGGGAAACCGCAGAAGCACCTGCAAGGGTAAGCCCAGCTACAACTGCCAAAATAGTTGCAAAGGCTACAGCAGCAAGGAATCCGAGAAAAATCTCTCCTCCTAATGCTTCGGCAAGCAATGGTGCAGCCATGTTGCCACCTTTGTCAATTTTAGTTATTATTTCATGTCCTACGAGTGCTGCTGCACCAAATCCTATAGTAAAGGTGAGTATATAAAAATATCCTATGAAACCTGTGGCATAGAATACGGATTTTCTTGCTTCCTTTGCATCTGGCACAGTATAAAATCTCATTAAAATATGTGGAAGTCCTGCTGTTCCAAACATTAGAGCAAGTCCGAGCGAGAGGGCATCTAATGGATTTTTTATAAGGCCTCCTGGCTGAACGAATTTATCTCCGTATTTTTCCGTCACATTAGAGAAAAGCTCTACATAATTAAATCCGAATTGGTATAAAATTAGAAGAACAAGAAGGGTTGCACCACCAAGAAGAAGAATAGCTTTAATTATTTGCACCCATGTGGTTGCAAGCATTCCTCCAAAAAGAACATAGGCTATCATCAGACATCCAACAACAATTATTGCTATCTCATAGGGTAGTCCAAACATTAGCTTTATTAAAGAGCCGGCACCTACCATTTGAGCAATTAAATAGAGTAGTACAGTGATCAATGCTCCTGTGGCTGCTGCTGTTCTGATGGGTCTTTGCTTTAGTCTATAAGCAACCACATCTGCAAAGGTGTATTTGCCGAGGTTTCTAAGGGGCTCTGCAATTAAAAAAGTAACTATAGGCCAACCTACAAGAAATCCTACTGCATAGATAAGCCCGTCATAACCTTTTAGAGAGACAAGTCCAGCAATACCGAGAAAGCTCGCTGCAGACATGTAATCACCTGCCAGCGCAAGACCATTTTGTAATCCAGTAATACTTCTTCCAGCAGCGTAAAACTCAGCAGTAGTTCTTGTTCTTTTTGCTGCCCAATAGGTTATGTAAAGGGTAGCTGCTACGAAAAGCAAAAAGAATACAATTCCTGTTAGTGTGGGATGCCCCAGAACAGTCTCGGTCATCATTCTCCTCCTAATTTTTCTCTTATTTTTAACACTTTCTCATCATATACTCTGTTTGACCAAAGAACATAAATTCCAGTGAGCACCCAACTGAGGATTATTACTCCTATACCTACTGGTATCCCTACAGTTACAGGACCATAAATTTTCTGTCCAAGAAAATCTTTGTTATAGGCAATTAATAAGATGAAGCCAAAATAGAGTATCAGTTCCAGCAAAGTAAGAATTAAAGAAATAGTGTTTTTACTCTTAACAAGCTCCTTAAAGTGTGATGATTTAAGTATTTCTTCTCGCATAAACAACCTCCTCCTTTTAAAGTTGATAACTCTCCTTTTTTATAACCCTATCATAGGTTCCTTCCTCTATTGAGCCAATGCTTAATAGTTCTCCCACGGTGAAGATTCTTAAATCAACAAGATAGCATAGCAATTTCTGAAAAATCTGAGCTGTGATAAAGGCATCAGATAAAGCATCATGTAATTCCTTTGCTTCGATATCAAGAGAAAGAGCAATTTCCTCTAAGGAATTCTTATATTGAAAACTCTCAGGTAAAACTCCCCGCTTAATTAACCGCTTATAAAGCAGAAGAGTGTCTATGCCAAAAGGTTCGAAAACTAAATTTAAATTATTCCTGATCTCTTTTTTCAAAAATGATATGTCTATATCAAGGCAGTGCCCTACAAGAATACTATCCTTTGAGAAATCTAAAAATTCTCTTAATATTGGTTCAATTTTAGGACAGTTTTCAAGTTCAGATGGAGTTATTTCATGAATCATTATGCTTTCTTTTCTAAATTTAGCTGTTGAGGGACTTACTGTTCTGTAAAAAACTTCTCCTATTTTTATGGCTTTCCCTTTCATTTTTATTGCACCGATTGCGATGATGTTGTCTCTGAATTCATTTAATCCGGTAAGTTCTGTATCAACTACCACAAAATTCATCTCTCCAATGTTTTTTTGTGAAATAATATTTCTTTCCTTTTTTTTCTTGAAAAAATTTATCATCATTTATATAATCATCAGCTTATATCTTTCTATTAAAATGTCCTGTAGTTTCGATATAAGCTGAAAAGTATCCTTTAAAAGTTTTTTCTCAAGATTGCTTAAAGATTCAGGATCTATAAAGTTATCAGGCATATTACCCTGAAGAACTTGTTCATACTGATGCCTTATTCTGAGGAGAGTTAAAAATTCAAAAGCATATATTATTTCTTCAGCGTGGTCCTTTACAACTGAATGTTTATTTTTTAGTGATTCTATTCTCTCCAACGTTGAAGTTTCTCTAATGCCTTTTTCAAGACTAAATAGTCTTATAATGTCAACAATTGGAGCAATGCCTTTTATTTTAAGATTTAGTTTGTCTTTATGCTCTCCGCTTTTTTCTACCACAAAGGTCTTGAAGAAGCCTAAAGGAGGCTTGTTTCTAACAGCCAGGTTAGCAAGATATCCAAGAAAAACCTTTTGATCCTTTACAATTCCTAAAAGATAATCTCGCAGGTTTTCCTCAAGGGAGAGGTCTCCATAAATACCTCTAAAGTCAAAAAATATATTTGAAAGATTTATATTTTCGCCTTTGGGAGTGTATATCCATTGGGAAAAATACTTTTTCCAGACTTTTAGAGGCTGACACCATTTAGGATTGCTTGCCATTATCTCACCAGGGCATGGAGGGAAGCCACACTTTAGGAGATTGTCTGTTATAAATTTTGTAAATTCAATAAAATACCGATGAACCGCTTCTTGCTCAGGAGGAGGTGGATCAGCATATATTAGCGCATTATCCTGATCGGTTTTAAAGGTTTGTTCCTTTCTACCCTCTGAACCTAATGCTAACCAACAGTAAGGCACCGGTGGCTGACCCAGTTCTCTCTCTGCAAACTGAATGATTTTCCTTACTATTCGATCATTTATTTCAGTTATAATTCGTGTTATGTTGCTCGCTTTTGCACCTTGAGAAATCAGATTGCCAACAATTGAGTTTATTTGTTTTGAAGTGTGCATTAGTCCTTCTACTGTTTGCTGTATTTCCAAATCCCTTACAATCGTAATTGGAGAGAATCCCTGAAGCATCATTATATCGTGGTTAGTAATTATTCCATCAATTTTGCCATTTTTTATGACTAGAAGGTGATGAATGTTGTATTTAAGCATTCTTATTATAGCTTCAAAGCAGAAGTCCTTAGCATCGATTGTTATAATAGGATAGCTCATAATATTTCGCACTGGCTCATCCACATTTCTTGCTGATGCAACAACCTTTTTTCGCAAATCCTTATCAGTTATAATACCAACAGGAATTTCTCTCTCATCCAGGATTATTAGAGAGCTAATAGAGTTTTCACACATTACCCTTGCAGCATCTTTAATGGAAGTTTTGTCTTGAACATAGATAACTTTTTTCGTAGCCACTTCTTCAACTGGTGTAGTAAAAAGTATTTTATCTACAGTATAGGTTATTGCTTTTTTTGAGATTTCCTGTTTGTAGCCTTTATCTAAGTAAATATTCATAAAAGACCTTAAAAAGAAATCTCTTACTTCAGGAAATTTATTTATTAGATTTATGACTGTTTCCTTTGGAACTAAATAACAGATGGTATCATCAATGGCAACAACATTTGCCCTTGACTTATCTCCACTTATAAGGGATACAAATCCAAAACTATCTCCTTCGCTTCGGTAGTCAATAACTATTTCTTCAGCTTCAACTCTTCTGTAAACCTTTACTCCGCCTTTTTTTATAATGTACAAAAACTCACTTGGCTGACCGTCTTGAATAAGAATATGAGTACCTTTAGAGTAGTATTCCATAGATGTCTTAACAGCAACAGAATTAATAATCTCGTCGTTTAAAAATTCAAAGGGAGGTACAGATTTGAGGAAATCCATTGTATCTTCAATTATTTTTACCATATTTTTTTGCTATTGCAATAAATATGCCAAAATATTTGTGTGAATAAATAAGGCATTAAAGAAGCGAATTATTTCTTTTTGTCACATAAAGTAACAATCAGTGTTTATTTTTGTAACAAAACTATGAAAGTCTCATTGATTATGAAAAATATTAATAAGTTGATATCTGTTTTTTATGTTAAGTTTTCTATAAATTCTATTTAAATGTGTTTTTACTGTTTGCTCACTAACAAAAATTTCTCTTGCTATTTCTCTATTTGACCTTCCCTCGCATATTAATTGAATTATATTTTTCTCCTTATCAGTAAACTCAATTCTTCCTGACTTTTTTAAGTTTTTATTATTTAAAAGAAGGCTGGTGAGTGTATTGCTTAGCCATACCTGACCATCATTTATAGATCTTAGAGCCTTTTTAAATAATTCTATTCCAGTGTCAGAGGATATAACTCCTTTTAGTGTATAGGATATAAGCGCAGATAAAATCTCATCTCTTTTTTGTCCTAAATCAATAATAATGAAATTTGAGTTGGGATATTTTTCCTTAAGTCCAGATTTAAGCTTACAGGTATCAGTAATAACAATATCTGGGAGATCATCGAGAATGTTATGTATGATAACAAAGTCTTTTTCATTAGAAAGAACTTCCTTAAGTGCTTCAGACAAAAGAGTACAACTTAAATCAAACAGAATTTTCAATTTTACTTCCTTATAATAGCTATGCCTAATAATAACTAATAAAATTAATTTTGACAACTATCAGAATTTTTTATAGAAGATAGAAAATGATATTTATTTCCATCTGTCTTTGATTTTTCCAATTTTAGCTTGTCTTTAGATTTTATCCTTTTCTTTTGGAATAGTTTTTTTCTTATAGGTTTTGTATAATTAAAAAAGGAGAAAAGAAATGTTTGAAGTTTATGGTGGACAAGTGAAAAAAATAAGAGATCATTCAATAAAGAAGGGCCATATAATTTCCGTTTTAAAGATTAAAATAAACAGATTAGACGCTAATTTGGCGAAGGAGAAATATTTTGAGTTGTTTGACAGTTTATTTAATTGCATCTCATCAAATAGTAGAAAAAGAATGGATTCAGTTTATGTTCTTAATAATAATAATTTTTTAGTTTTTTTAGGAAATTGTAACTTAAAAAATGGAGAAAAATTTTTTGAGCGAATCCATAGGGAAATGAAGAAAATTAAAGCTAACTGGGATTATTCAGCGGATTTTTTTGAAATAAGGCCCAATAGAAGATTTTCAGAGGAGCAATTTTTAAGCTTTCTTGAAAAAGATAATTAAAATAAATTTTAAAGAGATAACCAGTGGATGAAATAGTTCGTGAAATTATTATAGTTTTTATTTTTTCCTTGACTCTCATTTTAGGTGGGATTTTACTCTTTATTTTTTCGAGAAGACTCTACAGAAAAAGAAGATTTGCCAAGTTAGATAGATTGAGGGAAATTTATACACAAGCTTTTGATAATTTTATTAAAAATAAACTTTCTGCAGAGAAGACCTTTTCTCCTCCAAAGAACTCTCTTTATCGAGAAGCATTAGAGGATGTTTTGCTTGACGGACTTGAAAAAGGCTATTCTCGAGATGAACTGTATCCTATCTTTGAAAAATTTGGATATGTGAATTTTTATGAAAAATCACTTAAAAGTAGATCTACCATTAAAAAATGCATAGCAATTGATAGATTGGGAAAAATAAAAAGCGAACGCTCAGTAGATAAATTAATTCCTCTTTTAAAAGATAAAAACTCAGAGGTGGTCTCAACAACTTTGCTTGCTCTTTCTAACATTGGTTCAGAGAAAGCCCTTAGAGGAATTCTTGAAAATTTGTCATCTATTTATGAATCAAAACTTGCTGCAGTTAAAACAATTAAGACTTCTTTGATTAAATTTTCTCCCAATTTTTTGCCCCATTTGCTTGAATACACAAATAAATCCAGGGATAATCCTCAACTTCTTGCTATTATCCTGGATGTTCTAAGTAACTTTGAAAATGCTTCTTTGGTTAATATGGCTTTAGATTATTTAAATCATAAAGATGTTGAAGTTCGAGCCCAAGCACTGAAGATATTAGAGAGAAATGCTAAATATTTAGATGAAAAAAGCATAGATAAACTATTAGAAATAAGCGATGATAGCGCCTGGTTTGTCAGGCTAAGGCTTTTGTATATATTTGACAGAATAAAAAGAAAAAATACTATCCCAGCCATTGAAAAGCTAATTTATGATAAGGTTTGGCAGGTAAGGGATGCTGCAGCTCGAGTACTCGTGGGCTTCCGAGAAGATGCATTAGACTCAATTATAAGGGTTTTAAATTCAGAGGACAGATATGCAAAGGATAGTATATATGAGGCATTACAAAAAAGCGGATATATAGAAACTATTAGGGAAAATCTGAATAGTACAAATCTCAATATAAGAGAAAAGTGCAGAATAATATCTGAAAAGATTTATTCTGTTTGTAGGTTAGGCTTTGAAAGAGAGTTGGTGGAAGAAAAGGAATCTATTTCTCATTGTGAAGCTTTTAAAAATTGATATAGATATAGTGAGGTGGCAGTGGAATTTTTAGTTAATATTATTATTGTTTTTAACTATTGTGTAGGAATTTATTGGGCTGGATTTAATATTTTTTATTCATTTTTATTAGCTATAGCCATTTTTGTTACTTTTCAGTATATCAATAGAACAAAATATCTTCCTTTTGTTGAATTTGAGACTTCCCATGAAACACCACCTGTATCAATTATAATCCCTGCCTATAACGAAGCTAATGTTATCCTGCGTTCAGTAAAATCTGCTCTCGCTGTTAATTATCCCTTTTTTGAGGTTATAGTTGTTAATGATGGCTCTACAGATGAGACTCTTAGACTTTTAATTGATGAATTTAATCTTAGAAAAATTGACCTAATCTATAGAGAACATATTAAAACCGAAAAAGTAATTGCCTTTTATTTTAATCCTGCGATACCTAATCTTACAGTCATAGACAAAGAAAATGGCGGAAAAGCAGATGCTCTTAACTGTGGTATAAATTTCAGCCACTATCCTTATTTTTGTTCAGTTGACGCTGACTCAGTGCTTGAAAGAGATGCTCTTCTTAGGCTTATGACACCAGTTATAGAGAGTCCAATCCCTGTTGTTGCTTGTAGTGGTGTTGTGAGAGTTCTTACAAGAGGCAATAAATCCCATGGAGAAATTGAACTTCCAAAGAAGGGTATTTTAATATTTCAAATTGTAGAGTATTTGAGAGCTTTTCTTTTTGGAAGGGTCGGTCTTGACTTTTTAAATGGAATTCTCATACTTTCTGGAGCCTTTTCAATGTTTAATAAATCTTCTGTTATTGCTGTAGGAGGTTATAGCAGAGAAAGCATTACTGAGGATATGGAGATTGTTTTAAAACTTCATAAATATTGTAGGGAAAACAAGCTCCCTTACAGCATAAGGTTTATTCCTGATCCTATTTGCTGGACTGAAGCTCCTGAGGATTTAAAAAACTTATCCAAACAGCGAATTAGATGGCATATCGGACTTCTTCAAACTCTTTTTAAATACAAGAGAATGACTTTTAATCCAAGATACGGAACGTTAGGTTTACTCATTGTTCCGTATTTTTTACTGTTTGAAGCCTTTGGACCAGTTATAGAATTTTTAGGATATATCGCTATTCCTCTCTCGTATCTTCTTGACATTATAAATTTTGAGTTTTTTCTACTTTTTCTATTTCTTGCCTTTATCTATGGAGTGCTTCTTTCTGTTGGAAGTGTTTTGCTTGAGGAAGTCACATATAGACGATATCCTAAGTGGAGTCATCTATTAAAACTTCTCATCTACGCTGTTTTAGAAAATTTTGGCTACAGACAGATTAACACACTTTGGCGATTTAAAGCTTTTATTCTGTATTTTACAGGTTATGTCAGATGGATTTATGTAAAAAAGAAAGGAGCCTCTGAACCTTGAAAGGTAAATATGAAGATATAGGCTTTCTTGCAATACGAAATGGTCATTATCAGGAAGCGGTTAATATTTTCAAAAGAGCTTTAGAGGAAAATAGGAGTTCTCGGGCGTATATGGGGCTTGGTATGGCCTATTATTATCTTGAAAGCTATCATAAATCTCGCTGGGCACTATATAAAGCCCTTGAGATTTTTGGAGAAAACAAGGAAATTCAAGATCTATTAGCAAAAGTAGAAGAGAAGCTTAAAAATAACGGTTCTTACAAAAATCCTCGCTCTCTATTTCGGGCAAAAAGCGATTATCTGGAAATTAGAACTCAAGGAGCATGGGAGAAAATTTTTCTTAAAGGTATAAACATTGGGCTTGGTCTTCCTGGATATTTTCCTGGAGAATATCCTATAGAAAAAGGTACATACCGCAGATGGTTTAAATTAATAGCAGAGCTTGGTGTAAATACTATAAGAGTTTATACAATTATGCCTTCTCAATTCTACGAAGCTCTATATGAATTTAACAGATATGAAGGTAGATTATATCTACTTCAAGGTATCTGGTATGAGCTACCTTTGGATCATAACTTTTCATCGGCAATTTATTTAGACTACATTCACAGAGACATAAGAAATGCCGTAAATGTAATTTACGGAAATGCTAATCTTCCAGAGCGACCAGGCTATGCATCAGGCACTTACAATTTTGATGTTTCTGCCTATACAATTGGGCTTTTGCTTAGCAGAGAGCCAGAAAACTGTGCTGTTAAGCTTTACAATGAACTAAATAAAAGAGAGACAAGATATTACTCAGGACAATTCTTAGAAATTAAAAATGCCACTCCCTTTGAGGCCTGGGCAGTAAGTGTCTGTGACTTTATTCAATCCTATGAAATGGAAAAATATGGGCTTACTCATCCTGTCTCCATGGTTAACTGGCCAACCCTTGATCCTATAAACCATTGGTCAGAGGCAAATTATGAGGATGAACTAAGAATGATGGGAGAGTCTGTGGAATTGAGAGGGTGTGTTGAAAATGAAGATGAAGAGACGCTGGATTTTACAAAAATAAGAGTAAAAGAAGGAGCAGGCTTTTTCCTTTCCTATCATGTATATCCTGCATTTCCTGATTTTATGATTCATGACTATATGGACAGAGAAGATCCCTATAGAGCCTATTTAACTGAGTTAAAAAATTATCACAAAAACCAGCCAATAGTAATAGCTGAATTTGGTATGTCAAGTAGTAGAGACTATGCCCATTGGCATAACAAAGGATGGCATCATGGTGGACATGAAGAAAATGAGCAGGGAAGAATTTCCGAGCTTCTTCTTAAAGATATCTATGAAACAGGAATGGCGGGAGCAATAAAATTCAGCTTGTTTGATGAATGGTATAAAAAGACCTGGAATTTTGCCCAATATTACATACCTCTTGACAGAAAAAAATCCTGGTTTAATATTCAAGACCCTGAAAACAACTATGGACTTATTGGAACATATCCAAATTACCCCGATAAAAAAGTAACCCTTTCGGGAAATAGGTCTGAATGGCAAAAAGGAGAGGTTCTTTACAGTAAATCGGGGAATATGATTTTTAAATTTAACGATGGATACGATAACTCAAGGTCCTTGAGGACTCTTGCAGTTCAACATGATGAGGGATTTTTATACATAATGCTTGAGACTGAGGGAAAAATAGATTTTTCAAATGCCTGTTACTTAATTGGCATTGACACTTGCTGCCCTGATGAAGGAGAGTATGTTATTCCTTTTAATACGAACATAGAGTCTCCAATAGGGCTTAAGTTTTTGATCCACTTATGTGGGAAGGAAAATAGTAGAATCCTTAGCATAAAAGGATATGAAAAATTTCTAAATGCCGATTCAAACTCTATTAGACCCCAAAAATCTCGAAGTGGCGAATGGGTGCCTATGTTTATGAAGACAAATAGAAGGAGAATAAGCAAGGATGGTAGTAGATTTTTCCCTGGTCATGTAACAACGCTTTCAAATTTAAAATTTGGAACCTTAGAGAGAAATTCCCTTTCAGATTTTTTTGTAAGTGAAAAAATGATAGAAATAAGACTTCCATGGTCCCTTATTGGTTTTACCGATCCAAGTTCAAGGACAGTTCTTTGGAAAAGTGACAAAGAGATAACAAAAAAAACGGATGGCGTAAGATTAATCTCTTTATCCTATAAGCCGCAAAAAGGTAAGTTTTTAGCAGAAAATACAGGAAGGTCCCTTAACGTAACTGATGCTTTACCCTTTGAAATTTCTTCAAATAATATAAAAACTTACACTTGGGATGAATGGGAAACTCCTCTCTATCATTTTTATTTGAAAAAAAGTTATCACATCTTAAGGCAGGCCTTAAAGAATATTCCAGAGAGGATAAAGTAGATGGGAATTTCAAGGAGAGATTTTCTAAAGATAGCTGGTGCTTCTTTATTATTTAACAAAGTTTTAGTCAGCGAAGGTTATTCTTATAACCTGAAGATTCCAGTTTTACTCTATCATGAAATAACACATAGACTCAAAGGAGATTATTCAGTAAGGCCTGAAGACTTTGCATCGCAGATGGAGTTTCTTTATCAAAGTGGATATAAAACCATATTTGTAAAGGAAATTCCATTAGCAATAAATGAAGGATTAACCGATGTTGTGGTTATAACCTTTGATGATGGTTCCCTGTCTTTTATTGATTATGCTTTTCCATTGCTTAGTCACTATAATTTTAAAGTTACTATGAATCTTGTTGGTAGTTGGGTCAATTCTAAAGCACAGGTGCTGAGTTGGGATGAGTGCAGATTTTTAAAAGAAACAGGTCTTGTTGATTTTGGCTGTCACTCATGGAATGCCCATAATCCACCAAATGGTTATCTTGCCCTCAGTGAGAATGAGGCTGATATGGATATGAAAAAATTTCAGGATACTATGAAGAATAGATTAGGCGAGCTTGCAGAGGTACTTTCATGGCCTTTTGGTAAATACAATGGAAAAACTATAGAAATAGCAAAACGAAATGGTTTCAAGTTTATGCTAACTTCTCATATGGGATATTACATCAAATGGACTCCTTTTACAGTCATACCAAGAATAAATGTAGGTAATAGCATGGACATTAACAAATTTAAAGGCATAATAGGAGGGCAACTATGATATTTTTCGCTTTAATTATCTTATTAATGAGCTCTCTATGTTTCGCTGAAGAGCAACCTCAAGGAACAGCGGTTAACGAAACTATAAAATCCTATATTCAGGCAATAGAAAGTACAAAGGATGAAAAGGAGAAAGCCTATATTTATAAACAATTAGGTGACTATTATGTATCACAGGGAGATTTTAAGGGAGCTGCCAAGGCATATTCAAATGCAAGGGAAGTGATAAAGATTCTTTCAGAGAAGGAAAAAATTCAGATAGCCAACTACATGTCATGGGGTGAAAGGCTGGGAGATGCTATTTTGTTGCTTAGAGAGGTTTTGTCAAACAATCCCGATAACATAGAAGCAAGGGTTAATCTTGCCAAATTTATCTCCTGGTCAGGTCATCTTGATGAAGCACTTATGGAGGCTGAAAAGGTTCTTTCAAAGTATCCCAATCAAAGAGGTGCCCTTCTTGTAAAGGCAAATGTTTTAAACTGGAAGGGAAAGCCGAGGGAAGCTATACCAATTTACGAACAACTTCTCAAGGAAGAAGAGGATTTTGATATAAGGCTTCCCTACTCTTATGCTTTACTTGCTGCAGGTAAAAGAGATGCTGCTAAAAAAAGTGCACAGCTTTTAATCCCCATCTATGACTATCAGAAGCGGGAACTATCCCAGCTTCAGGATACTATCAATCAGGCCACTAGACCTAATTTTGAAATTGGCTATAGCTATTATAGAGATAGCGACCACAATATATTAAATAGATATACCGTAGGATTGGGTTTTCCTTTAGATGATTACAGATTTGACATTAGATACAGGCACACCAATGCAAAAGATGAAACCTCAAAAAGTAATGCAGAGGAGATTAGCCTTGGCTTCTACAGAAAAATAGATGAGGTAGGTATTGGAGGAGGCTTAGGTTACATAAAACTGCACAACTCAGTAGAACACGATTTTCTTACAGGTTATGCTAAAGCTGATTTGGATATTCTGGAAGGACAGGTTGGAGTGCTTTTTTCAAAATCAGTTTTTACAGACACTTCTCAACTTATTGAAAACGGTATAAGGATAAATCAGATATCCCTTTATATATCGCAGAGACTCTCAGATCGGTGGTCCATATATTCAAGTTACAGCTACAAGGATTACTCCGATAATAATCATTCCCACGACTTTCAAATTACCCCTCGCTACTCTATTTTAATGGGGAATCCCTCTTTAGGAATTGGTTATACCTTGAGATATTGGAACTTTCAAAGACAGTCAGGAGGAGGTTATTTTGACCCTGAAGATTTCATCTCCCATCAACTTACCCTTTACTTTAACTATGAAAAAGATAGCTTCTACTTCTATCTTGAACCATATGGTGGTTATCAAAGTTATAAAAGATACGGAGATAGCAAAAGTGAATTCTATGGAGGTGGATACGCTTTGATAGGCTACAAGTTAACCAAGACCTTGAGCTTAGAACTTACCGGTGAAGGAGGCAATTACGCTGGAGGTGCAGCTACAGGCTGGCGATATCACATGGTTGGGTTAAGACTTAAAGGTATATTTTAGCCAATTTTTTATTTAAAGCCTTCCCATAAATATAGTTGAAATTTTTGGTATAGTAAGATTTCACTATTTATTATAAAGGGAATTTTAAAATTCTTAGAGAATGCTTAATTCAATTGATTTATTCAAAAAGGAAGTTAAGGTTAGCACAGTAAAGAAAGAGGTGATCAAAACACTAATCTTCCTTGATAGAAATAATTAGACATGCGAAGGAATTCCCTGTAATTGATCAATTAAGGGTTGGAAATCTTTTAAAGTTTTCGTTATTTAAATTTCTTGTTTTTACATTTGAATTTGCTCTAAACTTAAAATTTATAAACAACTTTTAGAGGCTTCGCCTTATATCTAAAAATTAAGACTTGGAGGTAATGAAGTGGCAAAAGTCCTTGTTACAGGTGGTGCAGGATACATTGGAAGTCATGTGGTTAAGTTCCTTGGCGAAAAAGGTCACAGCGTTTTAACTGTGGATAACCTATCTAGTGGGAATCCCGAAGCAGTTATATATGGCGAATTTCTAAAGGTTGACCTTGCTGAGAGATTTACGCTCGAGAAAATTCTTCAAGATTTCAAACCTGATATGGTTATGCACTTTGCAGCATCCATTGTAGTTCCAGAAAGCGTCAGGGAACCTCTTAAGTATTACAGAAATAATGTAGCAAACACCCTTAATCTCCTTGAGGCAATGGTAAAATCAGGTGTTGGATGCTTTATTTTTTCCTCAAGTGCAGCTGTATACGGCATACCAGAGAAAGTGCCTGTTTCTGAGGATGCTCCACTCATGCCAATAAATCCCTATGGTGAAACAAAGATGATGGTAGAGAGGATTCTCAAAGATTTAGCCCAGGCCCAGCCCTGTTTTCGTTATGTCTCTCTTCGATACTTTAATGTGGCTGGTGCAGACAGTAATTCTCGGATTGGCCAGTCATACAAGGAGGCAACTCATCTTATTACACGTGCCCTTAAAACAGCAAAGGGAGAGCTTCCGAAGTTCTATATTTACGGAACTGACTATCCCACAAAAGATGGTACCTGTATTAGAGATTTCATTCATGTAGATGATATTGCAATTGCCCATCTTTATTGTATGGACTATTTACTTGATGGCGGAAAGAGTGAGATTTTTAATTGTGGCTATGGTCATGGATACTCCGTAAGGGAGGTTGTTAACGCAGTTAAAGAGGTCACAGGAATTGATTTTCCAACTGAGGATGCTCCTCGCCGAGAGGGTGATCCACCACAGCTCATTGCAGATAGCAATAAAATAAAAAAGATGCTTGGATGGAAGCCCAAATATGATGATTTAAAATACATTATCAAAACTGCTTGGCAATGGGAAAAAAGACTTCAGAAAAGGTTATAGAGATCATTCTGATGGAAAAATCTTGCCTGGATTCATAATTTCCTTTGGATCAAATACCTTTTTTACGGCTTTCATAAGTTCTAAGCTTTTTCTCGAAAGTTGCATTTCGATATAGGGTTTTTTTGTAACTCCTATTCCATGCTCTCCGGAAATAGATCCTCCTAGTTCTACTGTTAGCTGGAAGACTTGCGTTACAATTTCAAAACCCTTTTTTTGACTCTCCTCATCATCTTTCGTTACTAAAATATTTACATGGATATTTCCATCTCCACCATGTCCGAAGGAAACAATGGGAATTTGGTTTATCTCTGAAATCTCCTTTAAGCTAAGAAGAATTTTTGAAAGTTTGTCAATTGGCACAGCAATGTCGATGTTTATCTTCTTTTTATCTTTCATTTTAAGGATACATGGAGAAATGCTTCTTCTTGCTTTCCATAGAGCCTCTCTCGAATAATAATCTGAGGCTACCTGAGTTTCTCCTTTTAGTTTTCTTGTTATATCCACAATCATCTCTGCTTGTCTTTTAATCGAAGTAATCTCTCCGTCAAGTTCAACAAGAAGCATTGCTTCTACATTTGTAGGAAGGCCTACTTCACTGTTGTCTTCAATAATTCGAAGGCAGGTGCTATCTAAAAATTCTAAGGTTCGAGGTGTTATCCCTTTAGACAAAATTTTTGGAATACATTCTCCTGCTTTTGCAAGGTCATTAAATTTTAAAAGGAGAGTAATTATTTCCTCTGGTTCAGGAAGGACTTTTAGGGTGATTTTAGATATTACACCTAAGGTTCCCTCTGCTCCAATAAGTAGTTCTTTCAGTTCATAACCAACGACTCTTTTCGCTGTTACTCCTCCGAGCTTGACAGTGCTTCCATTAGAGAGAACTACCTCGAGTTCATATACGTAGTTTCTTGTAACTCCATATTTTATTGCCCTTGGTCCACCAGCATTGGTTGATACATTACCTCCTATAGTGCAATATTCAAGAGATGCAGGGTCTGGTGGAAAGAAAAGACCATGAATTTGAAGTTCCCTCTGAAGCTCTCCATTTATAACGCCGGGATCAACAGTGGTAGTAAAGTTCTTACGGTTTATTTCATAAACCTCCCTCATTTTTTCAAGGCTTACTACAAGGCTTTTCTGTTTAATTGGAATAGCACCCCCTGCCATTCCTGTTCCTGCTCCTCTTGGAACTATCTTTAAGCCTCTATTGGCAGCCCATCTGATTATCTTTGATATTTCCTCTGTGCTTTTTGGCCAGGCAACCAATTCTGGAATGATGCCCTCTGCATAGGAAGCATCGTAGCTATAGCATATAAGGTCTTCTTTTTTATCGGAGATATCAATTCCTTCGATAAGCTTCAAATCTTTCATGTATAGGCCTCGGCTTCTTTTAATTCAAGGGAAATTACAGATGAGACTCCTTCTTCCTGCATTGTAACACCATAAATGTAATCTGCTGATTCCATCATTAGTTTGTTATGGGTGATGATTAAAAACTGGGTTTTGTCAGATAGCTGTTTTATCATTTTTCTTAGCCTAAGTGTGTTTGAATCGTCTAATGGCGCATCCACTTCATCTAAGATGCAAACCGGAGAAGGTCTTATAGAAAGGCAGGCAAATACGAAGGCAATTGAAGTAAGGGTTTTTTCTCCTCCAGAGAGAAGATTCAAACTTCCTGCTTTTTTTCCAGGAGGCTGGACATTTATGTCCAAATCTGACTCTAAAATATTGTTTTCATCGGTAAGAGAAATTTCTGCCCTTCCACCACTAAATAGTTCCTGAAATAAGAAGTTGAATTTCTCCCGAAGAAGGTCAAAGGTTTCTCTCAGTTTTTTTCTGGTTAGAGAGTTGATTTTCTTTATAGCTTCCTCAAGCTCGTTGATAGAGGTTTTAATGTCTGTCTGCTGATTAATAAGAAATTCATATCTTTCCTTCACTTCCTCATACTCTCTTAAAATTTCCATATCCACAGGTCCTATTTCTTTAATTGATGTTTTAAGGCTGTTAATTCGAGCTTTGTATCTGTCTATTTCTTCAACTTTTTCTATTTCTTCTTGTAAAATGTCTTTACCGTAAAGATTATAGATTTCCCTCCAAAGAGTTTCAAGTTTTATCCTTATTTGTCCCTCTTCTGTCCTTTTCTCACCAATTTTTGAAGTTATAATCTGGAGTTCCTCACTTCCTTTTTTATAGCCTACCTCAAGCTCTTCTACCTCTTCCTTTTCTTTATGAAGAGACTCAATAAGACCTTGTTTTTCCTCTTTTACTCTTTCTATTTCTTCCTTAAGCTGTTCTATTTTTTTCGTATTTTCCTCTGCTTGTTTTCTGATTTTTTCTATTTTCTTGGCGTTTTCCTCTATTTCTGCCAAGTTTTTACTATTTTGAGTTGTAAGTTTTCTTAGATTTTCTTGTAGCCTACTGATTTCTATTTTTTTGTTCTTAAGCCTTTCTTGAAAGGTAGAAATTTCTATTTTTTTATTAGCTAATGCCTCTTTTTTTTCTTCTCTATTTTGCAAAATATCCTTTTGAGAGCTTTTTAGTTTTTCTATTTTTAGTTCCGTATCTTCAATAAGTGAAGATATTTCTTGTATTTCTGAATGGACTCGGCTGATAGTTTTTTTGTTATCTTCTATTTCATTCTGTAAAGCCTTCTCTTCAGAATCCGTATATTTAACTCTTTGCTTTGTTTGCTCGAGCTCTCTTTGAAGATTTTTCAATTTTTCTTCCTCTTTAAAAATTTCACCCTTCAATTGAGAAATTCCTGTTCTTTTACTCTCTATCTCTGCTTTTAAGCTCTCTCTTTGCCTTTTTATTTTAACTATTTCTTCTTCCACCCTCTTTATGTCATCGAGGATTTTTTGCTTTTCCTTTCTCATCTCTTCCAGAGCTCTTTTCTTTTTGAGAATTTCTCCTGATTTTCCTGTTTTTATAAATCCATCGGGGAAGACAACTTCACCTTTTTTTGTTATGAATGTATGGTCTGGATATTTTTCTTTGTTTTTTATTGCATCTTTTAGTTCATTTACGAGAAAAATATTTGAAAAAATTTTCTCCCTTGGGGGTAAATCTTTAACTTTTATTAAGTCTTTAATTGGTATAACAGGATCCTCTGATAAATTTATCTCCGATAGGATTAAATCAGATTCTTGTGATTTGGTAGCTAAATTTTTTAAAAAGAAAAATCTCTTACTCTCAGAAGGTGTTATTTGAGAGATGTTATCTATAACGGATGCTTTAAGCTTTTCATCAAGAAGGATTTCTATTAGTTCTTCCATCTCTGGGGAGACTTCTAAAAACTCGAAGAAGAGTCGATGAGTTTCCTCTTGTTCCCAAATTTCAGATTTAATAGCCTCTATTTTTCCATTTAATAGGGCTTCTTTTTTCTTGCATTCAATTAGAATTTGGTTTTTATCCTCAATAGTTTTCTCATTTATTGACAATTCTTCTATAAGTTCATTGAGTATAAGATTTTCTCTTTTCAGACGTTGTTGGAGGTTTTTAATCATTTCATCTTCCATTTTAATGTCCTCTTCTATTTGCTCTATTTTTTTGCTTAAATCTCTCTTTTTTTCTCTCAGAATTCCTAATCTATTTTGATTATTTTCGAAATTTTTTCTAAGAGCCTGATAATGGTTCTTTTTGTTTGCCAGTTCTGAGGTAAGGTTAAAGAGAGATTTTCTCTTTATTTCAAGTTCTTTTTCTAATTTGCCTACTTCATCTTCTGATTTTAGCAGATCTTCTTCATAAGAGATTATGTCCTTCTGAAAGGTTTCTAATTTTTTTTCTAAGGACTCTACCTCTAGCTGAGCATCTGCTAATTCTTTTTCCAATTGTTCAACTTCCCTTTTTGTCCATTCAATTTCTCTTTTTAGTTTTTCAAGGTATTCCATCCTACTTTTTTCTTCCTGGCCAAGAAGGGCTAATTCTTTTTCACCGCTTATTTTTAAACTTTCCTTTTGTTTTAAGTATTTCTCCTTTTCAGATATCGCATTCTCCAAGTTAAGTATTTCACCTTTTTTATTCTTTAATTTAGCTATTATCTCTTCGCTATGTCTTTTTAAATTATTCCTTTCTTTTTCTAAGCTTTCTATGTGTTCCTCTAATTTTTGAATCTTTTCAAGAAGTTGAAGGCTCTCTGTTTTTGCGACACCTAACTCTAAAGCCGTTAATTCTTCCATTAATTTTTTAAACCTTTCAGCTTTCTTTGCCTGCCTTTCAAGGAGACTGTATTGTTTTTTTAGCTCCCCAAGAATATCCTCTATTCTTTGTAAATTTTCCCGGGCAGATTGAAGCTTGTTTTCTGATTCAGATTTCTTCATTTTGTAAAGGGAAATTCCTGCACATTCTTCAAGAAGCGCCTTTCTTTGAGAGGCTTTAGAGAGAATTTCATTGATTTTTGCGCTATCAATTATTGCATAGGTTCTTATGTCAACTCCTTCAGAGATAAAAATTTCTTTTATATCTTTCAACCTTGATTGCTTCCCATTTACCACAAAATAGGACTCACCTGTTCTAAAAAAACGACGCCTTATTTCGGTCTCTTTAAAATGGGGTTCATTACCATTTTCTCCTTTTTCCTTTATTTTTAAAAGTATTGTTACCTCGGCAAGTCCCTTTTCTTTCTTAGAGTCAGAGCCCTGAAAGATAATCTCTTCCATTTTTTCTCCACGAAGCGTTCTGGGATTGTGTTCACCCAAAATCCACCGAAAGGCATCAACAATATTGCTCTTTCCCGCTCCATTTGGCCCAACAAAGCAGGTTATACCTTCATTTAATTCAATTCTTGTTCTTTCGGGAAAGGACTTAAATCCGTTTAACTCGATCCAACTAATTCTCATTAAGATATTTTAGCCTATTTTTCATTTAAAAGCTTTAATGTAAGCATAAATTTTTTTTATTTGACCAAATAGAGACAACTGTTTTACTGTTGATAGACACGAATTTTTATGGTATAATTTCAAAAAATCTTAAACAGCAGGAGGAAATTATGACGAAGAAGTATGACACACCTTTATTGGATGAACTTGAAAAGGGACCATTCCCGAGCTTCGTTACGGAAATGAAAAAAGCAGCTGCAAAAAGTGAAATGGCTGCTGATGAGCTTGGTCTGTTAGAAAAAAGCTTTAGGGACAAGGTAACCTACTGGAAGCATGGTGGAATCGTGGGTGTAAGAGGATATGGAGGTGGAGTTATTGGAAGATACTCACAGTTAGCTGATCAGTTCCCAGGTGTTGCCCACTTCCACACAGTCCGTGTAAATCAGCCATCAGGACTCTTTTATACCTCAGAGACTATGAGATTTTTCTGCGATTTGTGGGATAGATATGGCAGCGGACTGACAAACTTCCATGGCTCAACTGGTGATATTATTTTGTTGGGCACAGTAACAGAGAATCTTGAACCTCTTGCTACAGTTCTCAGCATGAACGGATTTGACCTTGGTGGTTCAGGTTCTGCAATGAGAACCCCAAGTTGCTGTGTTGGTCCAGCAAGATGTGAGTGGTCAATGATTGACACACTTGATATTACCTATGATTTAACTCAAGAATTCCAGGATGAACTTCACAGACCACAGTTCCCATATAAGTTTAAAATTAAAACAGTCGGATGTCCTGTTGACTGTAATGCCTCAATAGCCCGTGCAGACCTTTCCATTATTGGAACATGGAAGGGCCCTATAGCAATTGATCAGGATAAGGTTAAAGATTTTGCAAAGAAAGGGGTAAACATACAAGAAGAAATTGTTAATTTCTGCCCTGGAAAGTGTATAACCTGGGATGGCAACAACCTAGCCATTAATAACAGCGATTGCCTTCATTGCATGCACTGTATCGCAAAGCTTCCTGGAGCACTGAAACCAACACCACCATTTGGTGCAGTAATGCTGATAGGTGCAAAAGCACCCTTTGTAATTGGTGCAACTCTCTCATGGGTAATCGTTCCATTTATGGAAATGAAGCCACCCTATGAGGAGATAAAAACCCTCATAAGAAATATGTGGGATTGGTGGAATGAATATGGAAAGAACAGAGAGAGAATTGGTGAGCTTATAATTCGCCGTGGTATGAGAGAGTTCCTCGAAGTTTGTGGACTTGAACCAACACCTGAGATGGTTAGAGAGCCAAGAAACGATCCATTCTGGTTCTGGAAAGAAGAAGATCTTGAAAAGAAACCTTGGGAAGAATTTTTAAAATAAATACTAACAAAACAAAAGGAGGTAATAATTATGCCTTATGTAATTCCTGATGTAGTAGATGTAAAGCAAAGGAAAACTGATATAGGACCGCCTCATTACAAAAACTTTTTACCACCAGTAATCCAGAAAAACTATGGAGACTGGAAAACCCATGAAATTTTAAGCCCTGGCTTAATGGTTCATATAGCCAATTCAGGAGATAAAATTTGGTCAGTAAGAGTAGCATCTCCAAGGCTTTTGAGCACAGATACATTGAGAGAAATTGCTGATATTGCTGAGAAATACTGTGATGGCTATTTCAGATTTACAACAAGAAACAATATTGAGTTTCTTGTTTCTGATGAAAGTAAGGTTAAGCCATTAATGGATGAACTTACCGCAAAGAAATACATGATTGGTGGTATTGGTTCAAGGGTTAGTAATATTGTTCATACTCAGGGATGGATTCATTGCCATTCAGCAGCAGTTGATGCTTCTGCTCTTGTTAAGGTTATTATGGATGAATTTGCCGATTACTTTACAACCAAGGAGACACCAAATAAAGTAAGATTTGCTGTTGCCTGCTGCACAAACATGTGCGGTGCAGTTCACTGCTCTGATATTGCCTATGTTGGAATTCACAGAAAACTTCCAAGAATTGATCATGAAAACTTTAAAAATCTTTGTGAGCTTCCAACAACAATGGCATCTTGCCCAACAGCGGCAATTACACCTGATCCTGCGAAGAAATCCATAAAGATTAATGCAGATAAGTGCATGTATTGCGGTAACTGCTTCTCAGTCTGTCCTTCACTTCCAATTGCAGACCCAGAGAATGACGGTGTAGCAATAGTCGTTGGTGGTAAGGTTGGCAACCTTAGAAAACCACCAATGTTCTCGAAGCTTGCTGTTGCCTATTTACCAAACACACCACCCAGATGGCCAGAGGTTGTAAAGGCAACAAGGAAAATATTTGATGCCTACATTGCTGGTGCAAAGAAGCATGAAAGAGTAGGTGAATGGATTGAGAGGATTGGCTGGGAGAAATTCTTTGCAGTCACAGGATTACCATTTACCTTCCAGCACATTGATGACTGGACATACGCATTTAAGACCTTTAGAACATCAACACAGATTAAGTGGGTTAAATAGTGGCATAAAGAAGGAGGGGTTGCCCTCCTTCCTAATTTTTATGAAAGGAGTGTGATTTTTGATGGAAAAAGAGGAGCTTAAAAAAGCTATCTATAAGCTCATTGAAGAGTCAGCAGGTAAGAAGAAATACAAACAGCAGGATGTAATTAAACATTTTAGACAGCAAGGATTAGCTGATGCCCAGATTAAAGAGGCAATTAGAGAGCTTATTGATGCAGGTGATTTAATTTATACCTACTTTGGTGGAAGTTACATAGAGCTGGGAGAAAAGCGCCAGGGTTCATAGTTAGAAAAGATTAAATAAACCATTAAGAAAAGGAGGAGAGTGCGTAACTTTCCTCCTTTTCTTTTTTCAAATTTTCCATATTAAAACTTTGATATAATAATTCATGGAAGCAATTGAATTAGCAATTAAGATTGTAAAAATCCTCGCTGAAAGAAGAAAAACGCTTGCTTCGGCAGAGTCCTGCACAGGTGGATTCATAAGTTCAACAATAACAGATATTCCTGGTGCAAGTAAGGTCTTTTTAGGCGGAATAGTGACCTATTCAAGCGAGATTAAAAGAAAGCTTCTTCTTATAAACGATGATATATTTCTCCAAGGAGTAATTTCAAGAGAAATGGCAATTGCTATGGCAAATTCGGTGAGAAATGTCTTTTCCTCTGACTATGGAGTTTCAACTACTGGAAACTTAGGACCCGAACCTATGGAAGAAAAGCCTGTTGGACTCATATATATAGGAGTGAATTCTGAAGAGATAACTCTAAGCAGGGAACTTCATCTAAGCGGGAATAGGGAGGAAAATAAGAAATTAGCTACCCTGGAAGCATTAAAACTTATTCTGGAGGTAATTGCATGAAGGAAATTCCCATGGAAGTTAAGGAAGAAATAGAAAAACTTACAAAGGAGATAAACTACCATAACTATCGCTATTATGTACTTGACTCTCCTATCATATCTGATGAAGAGTACGATAGAATGCTTAGACGATTAAAAGAGCTTGAGGAGAAGTGGAATTACTATTTGCCAGACACACCAACCAAAAGAATAGGTGCCCAACCTCTTGAGAAATTTGAGAAAGTTACTCATCGTGAACCCATGCTTTCACTTGATAACGCCTTTAATATAGATGAATTGAGAGAGTTTGATGCAAGAGTTAAAAGACTTCTTGGTAGCACCGGAGAAATAGAATACACCATTGAGCCAAAATATGATGGATTAGCGGTTGAACTCTCCTATAAGGATGGTATTCTTGTGAAAGCCTCCACTAGAGGAGATGGCTATGTAGGCGAGGATATTACGCAAAATATCAAGACCATCAAATCAATACCTCTTAGAATTGAAGGAGTTACCGAAATTCCAGAGGATATTGACATAAGGGGAGAAGTTTACATGAATATTGAGGAGTTCGAAAGGATAAACAGGGAAAGAATTGAAAAAGGAGAGCCAGTTTTTGCCAATCCAAGAAACGCAGCCTCTGGTTCAGTCAGACAGCTTGATCCTCAAATTACTGCGAGTAGGAAGCTCCATATATCTTGTTATGGTATGGGATATGTCAAGGGCCTTCAATTAAAAAGTCAGTATGAGTTTATAAATTGGCTAAGAGCTGCAAGATTTCCTGTTCCTGTTTATGTTAAGCTAGCAAAGGGCATTGAGGAAGTAATAGAGGGAATTAAGGAAATAGAAAAAAACAGAAATTCCTATCCCTTTGAGACTGACGGAGCTGTTGTAAAGGTTAATCTTTTTGAATTGCAGCGCAGGCTTGGTTCAAAAACAAGGGAACCAAGATGGGCAATTGCATATAAATATCCTGCTCATCAGGGAATAACAAGGGTTAATGATATTTTAGCCAGTGTGGGTCGAACAGGAGTTATTACTCCTCTTGCTATATTGGAACCTGTAAAGATAGGTGGAGTTACTGTATCTCGTTCAACCCTTCATAACTGGGATGAAGTAATGAGAAAAGACATCAGAGTAGGCGACTATGTGATAATTGAAAGGGCTGGTGAGGTTATTCCACATATAATTGGCGTGGTTGTAGATAGAAGAACAGGAGAGGAGAAAAAGGTTTCGATTCCTGAAAAATGTCCTGTATGTGGTTCGAAAACAGTAAGAGAAGAAAGCGAAGTAGCTGTGAGATGTATTAATTTTAATTGTCCAGCGCAGGTAGAAGAGCGTATTAAACATTTTGCATCCCGTAAAGGCATGAATATTGAGGGATTAGGGGATAAAACAGTAGAACTATTACATCAAAGAGGCATAGTTAGAAATTTTGTTGACCTGTATAGGCTTAAGCAAAAGGACCTTATAGGTCTTCCTGGCTTTGCTGAACTTTCTTCTAAGAAACTCATTGAAAGTATTGAACGAAGTAAAAAAACAACCTTAGCAAGAATTCTCTTCTCACTTGGAATAAGTCAAGTTGGAGAATATGCCGCTAAACTTTTAGCAAAGAATTTTAAATCTCTCGAAGATCTGTATAATGTTAGCGTAGAGAAGCTTCTTAATATACCTCAGATTGGAGAGAAAACTGCCACTGCCATTGAGCATTTTTTTAGAAATAAGAACAATATAGATGCCCTTGAAGAGTTAAAGAAATTAGGTCTTCAAGTTGAAAACCCCGACTTTCAAGAAAAAGATAAAACTTTAGCCTTAAGTGGTAAAAGCGTTGTGATAACAGGAACACTTCCAAAGCCAAGGCATGAGGTTGAAGAGATGATTGAAAAGGCAGGTGGACGAGTATCATCATCAGTGTCCCGCAATACGGATTTTCTTGTAGTCGGTGAGGATCCTGGAAGCAAACTGTCGAAGGCACAAGCATTGGGAGTCAAAATTATTTCCTACAATGAACTTTTAAAGATGATTGAGTCTCACTAAAGTGTATCGTTTCAAAATATATTATCCTGGAAGAACTAAGTCAAAATTTATAAACGAAGGAATTAATCATTATCTGAAACTGCTTAGACCCTTTGCAAAAGTCGAGCTTATTGAGCTAAAGGAGGCAAAAGGAGAGAGTCTTCGAGTGATTGACGAAGAGTCAAAAAACATTTTAAATGCTGTTGAAGGTCCTTTTTTTCTCCTTCATAGAGAGGGGAAAATGGTTGATTCTATTGAATTTGCAGAAATTATAAAAAATCAAGCTTTAAATCAGTTCATAATTGGTGGTGCATATGGAGTAAATAATTTAGTTATAGATAGGGCACAAATTTGTCTATCCCTTTCTAAATTAACCTTTACACACGAAATGAGCAGATTAATTTTATTGGAGCAAATCTATCGTGCTATGACTATAATTAATAACCGAAAATACCACTATTAAGGCTTCTATTTTTGATAAACTGATGCTTTTCCCTCGGTTTATCTCCCTTTTAATGTTCGCAGAATTATCAAGCTTAACTTAAAAATGTCAGCTGTCGCTATTTTGCATATCCGCAGGGATTCTTTCTGCCTCATCTATAAGCAAAATCGGAATGTCTTCCCGAATAGGGTATGCAAGAAGACAATTTTTACAAAGGAGTCTGTCTCTCTCTTCTTCATAAATAAGCTCACCCTTACAATTTGGGCATACAATTATTTCAAGCAGAGCTTTATCAATGGGCATCTATTATTCTCCTTAGTCTTTTCAATGTTTTTTCTTTACCCACTATTTCAAGAACTTCATAAATACCAGGGCTTACTGTATTTCCTGTAATAGCCACTCTAACAGGCTGTGCAATGTCTCCAAGTTTAATCTTTTTCTCGTTTACAATATCTATAAAAATTTTCTCTATCCTATCTTGAGTAAACTCTTCAAGACAAGACAGTTTTTCAATAAGTTCTTCTATAAGTCCAGCTGACTTTGGATTAATATATTTTTCCTTTGCTTTAGGGTCTATTTCCACAGAGTCAAGAAGATAATATCTCATAGCATGAGCAAGTTCCTTTAGGGTTCTGCATCTTTCCTTAAGGGAGCGAATAGCCTTTGCAGCCCATGAAAGCTCAATATTTGCATCTTCCCTTAGGTAATTCTCTTTTATTAAAAAAGGTTTTACAAGACTAAAAAGCTCCTCCTCAGGTGTCATTTTTATGTATTCGCTGTTTAGCCAGAGGAGTTTTTCTGCATTGAATATGGCATTTGCCTTACCAACCTGTTCAAGATTAAAGAGACTGATTAATTCTTCCCTCGTAAATATCTCTTTATCACCATAAGACCAGCCAAGTCTAGCAAGAAAGTTCACAATTGCATCAGGTAAATATCCCTCATCCCTGTAGGAGAGCACAGCAGTAGCTCCATGTCTTTTACTCAGTCGTGCTTTATCAGTTCCTAAAATCATAGGAATATGGGCAAATTTTGGGACATCCATTCCAAGAGCATGATATATATGGATCTGCTTTGGCGTATTGTTAAGATGGTCCTCACCCCTTATCACATGCGTAATTGCCATTTCAAAATCATCAACTACAACGCAAAAGTTATAGGTTGGAGTGCCATCACTTCTCAAAATCACAAGATCTTCGATTTCACTATTTTTAAAAGTTACCGGTCCTTTTACAAGGTCATCAACCACTGTTTCTCCATGAAGAGGCATTTTAAATCTTATTGCAAAGGGCTTATTAAGGATTCCTGATATTTCACGACAGCGGCGGTCATAGCGAGGAGGTCTTCCTTCTTTCATCGCTTCCTGCCGCCTTTGCTCCAGTTCTTCAGGGGTGCAGTAACAGCGATAGGCTTTACCTTCTTCAAGTAGTTTGTGTGCATAAGCTCTGTATATATCCATTCTGTCGGTTTGTCTAAATGGTCCTTCATCCCAATCAAGACCAAGCCATTTCATAGCTTCAATAATTGACTCAATGAACTCTTCTGTTGAGCGCGATCTGTCTGTGTCTTCAATACGAAGGATGAATTTACCCCTGTGATGTTTTGCAAAAAGCCAATTAAAAAGGGCTGTTCTTGCTCCACCTATATGAAGATGTCCAGTTGGACTCGGCGCAAATCTAACTCTTACCACACTTCCTCCCTTATTAGATGTCATAACATATAGTATAACTTAACTTCCTTATAAATAACCCCATAATTTTGTGAAAATTGAGATGTTTCAATTGCTTACAACTATTTACCTTAAAAAATAGTCTAACATATCTTGTGAATTCAAACCCAGATTGAATCGCTAATTCATTATGCTTCGTTTTTGTATTAACTCTCAATTAATGATAATCAATTAGGGGGGCAGAAAAGACAAGACAGCTCTATAGTGATACTTAGATAGGATTAATAGAATCATAGAGTAAAAGAGATATAGGTAGGCTGGATTGGAAGAAGCGGGCATTGATATGGCCTTTGGTTAATAGATACGGATTTAGTAGTAAATAGAAGATACTTGGTAATTGATATGTTGGATTAATCCACAACTTCTAATCCTTGCAAGGAGTCATCCCTTCTATCATTACACCCGACTTCATCACTATAAACTTGAAAACCTTTGTAAATCAATTAGTTATCATCTGCAGAGCAGTCTATATGCCCTCTAAGCTATATTTAAACTATTCGATATACCTCTAACTGTCTCTGTTTCAGTCCATGTGATCTCACATTGACTTTTTTCGTAATTGCGAGCAAAGCGAAGGGATCTCCTGACCAAAAGCTTTACTTAGAGACTGCTTCGGGACATCGAGTCCCTCGCAGTGACAAAGGAAAGTGTCATTGCGAGACTTTTATTTTGTTGTCATTGCGAGGAGCGCAAGCGACGAAGGGATCTCATTCCGTTGGTCTTTGAGACTGCCACGGCCACTTCGTGGCCTCGCAGTGACACCTTTTTCGTCATTGCGAGCGTAGCGAAGGGATCTCCAGACTGCTCGTCTTGGTGAGAGACTGTTTCGGGACATCCAGTCCCTCGCAGTGACAAAGGAAAGTGTCATTGCGAGACTTTTATTTTGTTGTCATTGCGAGGAGCGCAAGCGACGAGGGGATCTCAATCCGTTGGTCTTTGAGACTGCCACGGCCACTTCGTGGCCTCGCAGTGACACCTCTTCCGTCATTGCGAGCGTAGCGAAGGGATCTCCAGACTGCTCGTCTTGGTGAGAGACTGCTTCGCCTCATTGAGAGACTCACAGTGACAAAATGCATAAGCTTTGTTCTCAGACATCTCCTTCCTGCCTTTATTCTCTCCCTCATAGCTTACTCTATCCTTTATCAATCTCATTAGAGCCATGTCTTTCGTTAATCGTGATACCCTCATAGCAGAAAGATTATGTGTAGAATACAATGGATTAAAACCAGAAATCAACGGAGATAGTATTCATCTTTTGATTCAAGTTTTACAGGTAAAGATTTTTGATATTAGTAAACGAAGCAAGAGAGAGATTTATACTGAGACCCTCAAGGACTGGACATGCCAAAGGTGTAGAGGTTAAACTCCTTGCATGAGCGAGGAAAACTTTTACATGGAGGCATGAAATATGAAACAGAGGAGATGGACAGTTGAAGAAAAAG
>Ga0209721_1000479_pt1 | contig 36155 bp, 31 predicted proteins | sample TshhotsprinmetaG_FD_184139 | JGI IMG/M metagenome (GOLD analysis project Ga0209721, IMG submission 184139) | Hot spring microbial communities from South Africa to study Microbial Dark Matter (Phase II) - Tshipise hot spring metaG (SPAdes)... | ecosystem: Environmental > Aquatic > Thermal springs...
TGATTACAGTTGGAATTTACTCTATTTTAAAAAGAAATGAAGGTATGTTCGTTGTCGTTACAACTTTGGGAGCATTAACTAAAGAAATAGTTTTGTTTATTCTTCCACTATATTACACATTAAATACCAAAAAGCTGTTTAATATTAATCTTTTAATTAATACAATAAAGTATTCGCTTACTTCCATTCTTTTATTAATTATAATAAGACTACTAATACCTGCATGGAATGACGACCCAACATATCTTAATTCATTACCATTACATATAAAACTTGTTCATTTGAATTCATCTGACTATGATTATATAAAAGCTTTTTGTGAAATTGGAATATTTCGAATAAAAAATTTTTCTTTAGAATTTCTTTACACAATTACATTATATGTTTTTGGGGTTTTTATGTTCGTTATGGTCATAAACATTAGAAAATTAGCTGTTAAATTATTACAATACCTCCCGTTTTTGATTTTGATATATTCCCAAATTTTATTTGCAGTTAACACCGACCGTCTCGTTGCTGCAGCATTTCCAGCAATTTTAGTTTTATCAATTAGTACATTAAAAATTTGGTTTGATAAAATTCAAATAGGGAAATTTGTAATAATTATATTTGTATCCACGCTTTTAATAATGAATCTTAGATCGGGTATATTTTATGGCAACTGGGAAATCTACAGACAGATTGCTTTGCTCGTGTTATTATGGTTTATTGTTAAAATATATAATAAAATTATAAAATAATTTCCAATTGATAGTTCAACTTTAAAGTGTTCGTGGTAATAATCCGAATTCAAAAGTTGCTCCCTGCAATACTAAACTGGTTATTAATAATTGTTGATATTTATAAATATCAACTTTGAGAATTGGGCTTTTAAAGTTTTTTAATTATGAAAAAATTTATTGACCATACCTTATGATTTTTAAAAAAGTTAACATGTTCACTTTGGCAAAATATTTGCTAATTATCAATCGAGGTTTGAATCCATGAAAATAATGAATCATCTAAAATATAGAATTAGTGAAGCCGCGAAAATCTTAGGAATCTCGGTTCATACACTTAGAATGTATGAGAAAGAATCTTTGATTATTCCCTATAAAAAATCGTCAAGTCAGAGATTATATTCTGATAAAGATTTAGATAGAATTCGTTGCATCAGAGATGCAATAAACAAAAATAAAATTAGTATCGAAGGAATAAAAAGACTTCTTTCAATGATTCCTTGTTGGGCAATTATCAATTGTCCAACTGAGCATGCTATGAAGTGTTTAGCGATAAAAGAATCGATTAAACCTTGCTGGGAAATTAAACATGAAAATGATGTATGTTCAAATCTAGATTGTCGAGAATGTACCGTCTACAATGATTATACAAATTGTGATTCAATTAAATCAAAAATTGTTGAAATAACATTTACAAGATTATCAAATAAAGAAGAGGTTACAGTATGAGAAAGCTTGTTATTCTTGGTGCTGGTACTGCTGGCACAATGATGTTAAACAAACTTTATAATGCTATTGATAGTAACGAATGGCATATTACAATAGTTGATAAAGACGAAACACATTATTATCAACCTGGGTTTCTTTTCATACCCTTTGAAATTTATTCAAGGAGGGATGTTATAAAACCTAAAAGAGATTTCTTTCCACCGGGAGTTGATGTAATAATGAGTGAAATTGATCGCATAGAACCTGATAAAAATAGAGTTATTTTAACAGGTAATAAAGTTATTCCTTATGATTACCTAATTATTGCCACAGGTTCTCGAATTGATCCGACCGAAGTCGAAGGAATGATGGATGGTTTATGGCATAAACAGATTTTTGATTTTTATACGATTGATGGAGCATGCAAACTCAGAAATTTCTTTAAGCACTGGGAAGGTGGAAAGCTTGTCATTCATATAACCGAAATGCCTATTAAATGTCCGGTGGCGCCACTGGAATTCTCTTTCCTCGCTGATTGGTATTTTACAGAAAGAGGCATGCGTGATAAAGTAGATATTTACTTTGTCACTCCCTTACCCGGAGCCTTTACAAAACCTAAAGCATCTGCGATTCTCGGCGATTTTTTGGAGAAAAAAAATATAAAACTTATTACAGAATTTAATATTGCGAGGATTGATAACGAAGAGAAGAAAATTGTCTCTTGGGATGAAACTGAAATTCCCTTTGATGTCTTGGTTACTATTCCAACTAACAAAGGCGATGAAGCAATTGCGCGAAGTGGCTTAGGTGACGAACTAAACTTTATTCCAACAGATAAACACACTTTGATTGCTGAAGGATTTGATAACATTTTTGTTATTGGAGATGCTACAAATCTCCCTAGCTCTAAAGCGGGATCTGTTGCTCATTTTCAGTCTGATATTTTATTTGAAAACTTTCTTGATATAATTGAGGGAAGGAAACCCAGCGCAAAATTTGATGGGCATGCGAATTGTTTTATTGAAAGTGGCTTTGGTAAAGGCATCTTAATTGATTTTAATTACGATACTGAACCATTACCTGGTAAATTTCCATTACCTGGAATTGGTCCATTTTCATTGCTTGAGGAAACGAAGATGAATCATTACGGAAAGATGATGTTCCGATGGATGTACTGGCATTACCTCCTGAAAGGAGTTGAATTACCTATTGAATCACAAATGACAATGGCGGGAAAGAGGTTATAAATATGGAAAACAGGGATATAATTGCTCAACTTGAGCAAATCAACCAAAAACTAAATGTTATAATGGAGGAAATCGAACTCCAGAGACGTCAAAGGCGTGAGATAGAAGATTTGAAAAATGACCTTAAATTTGTTATCAAAGATTTTTATGAAACATCGTTGAAAGAATTAGAGCATGTTCATGACTATCTAAAAACAGGTGATATTCTACATCTATTTAAGAAACTCCTTAGAAATATAAACAATCTAACGAAGTTGTTTGAACAACTTGAGAACATTCGTGATTTCATTAAAGACTTTTCTCCAATTTCTAAAGAAATGATAATTGATTTCATGTATAAATTAGATGAATTGGATAGAAAAGGATATTTTGAGTTTTTAAAAGAGTCACAAAGAATTCTGGACAACATAGTCACTTCATTCACAGTAGAGGATGTCCGTGCTCTTGGAGATAATATTGTTACAATTTTAAATACGATTAAGAACTTAACACAACCTGATATCTTGCAGGCAGTAAATAACGCTTTAAATGTTTACAAGAAACTTGATATTGACGTTCAAGAAAACGTTTCACTCATAAAACTATTAAAAGAATTAAACCACCCTGAAACAAAAAGAGCTCTGTTCTTTACACTTGAGTTTATAAAAAACGTATCGAACATTAATGGAAATAACAAATCAAAAATCAACAAGGAGTAAAATATGTCTGTTAAAGAAATTCTTGGCAGAATGATTGAATTCGATGATGATGGTCACTTAAAAAATTTCGCTGACTGGAATGAAGAGTTAGCGAAGGAATTAGCAAAAGAAGAAGGAATTAATGAGCTGACGGATCGTCATTGGCTTGTAATTAATTTTATGAGAAAAGAATTTCAAGAAAAAGGTGACGCACCTTCCATCAGAAAGTTAACAAAAGAAAGTGGAGTAGATACAAAAGAACTTTATCAATTATTTCCTAAGGGTCCAGCAAAGAAAGCTGCGCGAATAGCTGGGCTTCCTAAACCAAAAGGATGCATTTAAAGAAAAGGAGAATTATCATGTCACAACACAATGATGAAATTAAAAAAGTATCTATCATAGTCTCTAGAGGCTCATTAGACGGAGTATATCCAGGGTTAATTTTAGGAAATGGTGCTCGAATGGAAGGAATTGATTCAAATCTCTTTTTTACCTTTTTTGGGTTGGATGCAATTGTTGAAAAAAGAATGGATAAACTTTCCATTGTTACAGTTGGAAATGCCGCTATGAGATTGCCTTGGGGACAAAAGATGCCAACATGGCTTGGTGTTATACCAGGGATGGCATCGTTTGCAACTTGGATGATGAAAAATGAAATGGAAAAGTTAGATGTTCCGCCAGTACGTGAATTTCTTCAAATGATAAAAGATGCAGGCGGCGGAATTTATGCCTGTAAACTTGCTATGGATATGTTTCATTTGAAAAAAGAAGATCTCTGGGAAGGTGTAGATGATATTTTAACCGTTGGTGATTTTTATCAGAAAGCTGCAGGTGGACCAATCATTTTCACATAATCTTTTACTGATTGGAGCGTTTGTGCATCCAAACGCTCCAGTCAATTTTAATTACTCTATGATCTTCGTTTCTTAAATAATTCTAATTCAGGATGATATTCTTTACTCGGTATTTCTTTTCTTAAATATTTTGTAAATGCAAAAACCACTTATTAAGTATTATTCTTAATTGTTTATTAGATTTAATAACTCTCTTTCTCGCTAGGGAAATTGCTGCTTTTAATATCTTCAATGTATTTTTGAAATGCATCAAATATTAGTTGAGATAAATGCAGGTATTTTCTAACAAATCTTGGATTGAAATCCTCGGTTAAACCAAGCATGTCATAGACTACAAGGATTTGACCATCTACAAATTTTCCTGCCCCAATTCCAATGGTTGGAATTTTTACAGATTCAGTAATATGTTTTGCTAGTGATGCAGGTACTTTCTCAATTACAATTGCAAACGCACCTGCTTCTTCCAATGCTTTTGCATCACGTATTAATTGTTTAGCTTCCTCCTCTTCTTTTCCTCTTGGTTGATAACTACCAAAACGATGTATCGATTGAGGTGTCAAACCAATGTGACCCATGACCGGAATTCCATTAGCTGTTAGCTTAGCAACTGTTTCGGCATAAATTTCTCCGCCTTCGATTTTTACAGCTCCTGCATCTGTTTCCTTCATAATTTTTCCTGCATTTCGAAAAGCTTCATCAATGTTTGTTTGGTAGCTCATAAATGGCATGTCAACAACAATCATTGCTCTCTTTACGCCCCGTTGGACAGCTTTTGTATGATAAATCATTTCATCAAGAGTAACAGGAAGAGTAGTTTGGTTTCCCTGAAATACATTTCCTACTGAATCACCAACAAGTATTATATCAATACCCGCTCTATCGCAAAGCCTTGCAATTAAAAAATCATAAGCAGTTAATGCAGTTATTTTTTCTCCTTTTTCTTTGAGTTCTTGTATTTTGCGAGTTGTTACTTTTTTGATTTCACTAGATGAACTCATTGGTCACCTCTAAATTAGGTTCTAAAAATTCTGCTCCAAAAGTTGATTCAAAACCTCGACGAATGCATTTTTTTAGTTTTGAATAATCTATTTCTTCATTTAATATCTCAAAAAGGGAAATTGTTTTTTCATCTAAATCTTTTTTCAAAAGCTGTTTTTCTTCATTACTTAGTTTAAGGTAGTTGACTAAATTTTTATGATAGTTTCCACAAAGAATACTTCCATGTTGTAATATTGAACTGGCTAAAACTCGTTGAGCACTACCAACCAATTTTTTGTTTTCAAATTTAATTTCATTTTTGGCAGTGCTGGAGAAACAAGGTATAGACCTGCTAGATTTATAAAATTCTTTGAAATCTATTTGTGACTTTTCAAGGTTTATTTTTCTTAATTTTCTATCGTATAAATGAAGTCCTTTAACAATGGAATCACTTATCAATTGATATAAATTGTGTGGAGAAACAGCTTCTAAAGGGAATACGACTGAATACGTTAACTCTTCTGAATGTAAAATTGATCTTCCGCCTGTTGGACGAATTACAATATCTATGTTGTTTTGTTTTGCCAAATCAGTGTTAATTGAATCAAGTTTTTGATGATAGCCGAGAGAAATTGCGTAAGGTTTCCATTTATAGAATCTAAGAATAGGTTTCTTGGTAGTTGATACTAGAGTGCAAAGTTTTAAGTCAAAATCCATGTTAAATTGACCGGGATTTTCTCCCGTATCAATAAAAATCCATTTCATCATTTACTTAAGCCACGTCTACTGTTGGCAATAAAATTCAAAACATCCTGAACTACAGGAGTTAATTCTAAATCAGATTTGATTTTAGTTATTGCTTGTGTTACGTTGTAGGCGGGATTGTAAAGTATTGAAAAAGCTTTTTTTAGAGAGATTATTGACTCGTTTGAAAATCCTCTTCTACGTAATCCAATTATGTTTAATCCTCCATATTTAATTGGATTACCAGAAAATAAAGAATAAGGAGGTATGTCTTTTACAACTTTAGAACACGCCCCAACCATTGCGTGTCGCCCAATCCTCGTGAATTGATGCACTCCAGTTAGTCCGCCAATTATTGTATAATCTTCCAGATGAACATGTCCTGCTAATTCTACTCCATTTGCAAGGATACAATTATTTCCAACAACACAATCATGGGCAACGTGAACATACGCCATTAATAAACAATTATTCCCAATCACTGTTTTTTTTGTTGCTAATGTGGCGCGACTTATTGTTACAGCTTCACGAATTGTGTTGTCATCACCAATGACCACTTCAGTGAATTCATCTTTAAATTTCAAGTCCTGAGGAACAGCCGCGATAACTGCACCTGGAAAAATTTTATTTCGTTTACCAATTCGTGCTCCATTGTATATCACTACATGGCTCATTAATACTGTTCCACTATCAATCTCTACATCATCTTCAATCAAACAAAAAGGGCCAATTTCAACATCACTGGCTAAATTTGCCTTAGGGGATACGATTGACGAAGGGTGATTTTTTACCATAAGGAAATTTAAATTTTGATTATTGTTCTTTTAGACTTTCCTCTTTGGGAACAACAACTGCCATAAATTCAGCTTCTGCGGCTAGATTTCCCTCCACAATTGCCCTTCCTTTCATAGTGAAAGTTTTGCTTCTTTGATTAACAAGTTCTACTTCTAGGATTAATTGATCACCCGGAACTACAGGCTTGCGGAACTTGGCATTATTTATTGCCATAAAGTATACAAGCTTGTTTTCGAAATCTGGAATTGAATTAAGTAGTAGGATTCCACTTGTTTGTGCAAGGGCTTCTATAATTAATACACCGGGCATTACCATTTGACCGGGGAAATGCCCAACAAAGTATGGCTCATTTATAGTAACGTTTTTGATACCAACTACTTTTTCCCCCATTTTCAAATCAATTATTTTGTCAACCATCACAAAGGGATATCTATGTGGGAGAATTCGAAGGATTGCATTGGCATCGAAAACAATTCCTTCCTTTTTAACAAACTGATATTTTTTTTCTAGTTTTTTTTGTTGGTATAATTTTCTTATTTGTCTGGCAAACTCAACATTAGCTTTGTGACCAGGACGAGCAGCAAGAATTTGAGCTTTTAGTGGTACACCAATCAACGCAAGATCGCCAATTAAATCGAGAACTTTGTGACGAGCTGGTTCATTTTTAAATCGGAGTTTTTCGTTGTTCAAAATCCCATTATGCCCTAAGAATAAAGGATGTTTGATGTTTAATTTTTGTGCAAGAATACCAAGCTCTTCTTCTCCTAATTCTCTATCAACAATAACGACGGCATTATCGATATCTCCACCTTTTATCAAATTTTGATTTACTAATTGTTCAACTTCACTTAAAAAACAAAACGTTCTGGCTGTAGAATACTCTGTAATAAATTCTTTTTCTAAACTAAATAAGCTAGAATGCTGACTACCAAGAGCAGGGTTATTATAATCGATCATAATTGTAATTCTGAAATCATCTAAAGGGAGTGCAACTATATCTATTCCTTTTTCTTCATCATGATACATGACCGTCTGATCAATTATCAAATAATCTTTTGGTGCTTCTTGTTCAACTATTCCAGCTTCCAATAATGCATCAACGTAAAGTTTTGCGCTTCCATCTCCAATTGGTGGTTCAATTCCATTCAGTTCGATTTTTAAGTTATCAATTTTTAATCCATAAACGGCTGCAAGGACGTGCTCTACCGTATGAACTTTTGCATCACCAACAGCCAGAGTTGTTCCTCTGGATATATCTACAACGTTTTCAACAATAGCAGGAATTTCTGGATTGCCCCCAAGGTCTACTCTTATAAATCGTATTCCATAATTCTCCGGTGCTGGTTTAAAGGTCATTACGCATTCAGTACCTGTATGAATTCCAATTCCAGAAACAGTAACTGGTTTACCAATTGTTCGTTGCTTTTCTAACATTAAATGACTTCCTTTATTTGTTCGTAATTAGCTTGCTCTCCAATTCAGCAATCTTTTTTTGTAACTCTGAAATTTTCTCTTTCAATTCAGGTAGGCTTTTTACTAAAGCATTAATTTTGAAAGCTTCACGCATTTCCATTGCAGGAGAACCAAAATAAATTTTTCCTGCTTTAAGATTATGAGATACTCCAGATTGAGCCATTACAATAACATCGTCTTCTATATTCAAATGATCGGCAACACCAACTTGCCCTGCAATAATAACTCTGTTACCGATTTTGGTACTTCCAGCAATCCCTGTTTGTCCTGAAATTGCACAACATTCTCCAATAACTACGTTATGAGCAACTTGAACGAGGTTATCGATTTTTGTCCCCCGTTTTACTCTTGTTTCACCAATAGTTGCTCTATCAATACAAGTATTAGCGCCTATTTCTACATCATCTTCCAAAACTACAATTCCAACTTGAGGAATTTTTTTATACGATTTATTCTCTAGTTTGTAGTAACCAAAGCCATCGCTTCCAATTACAACTCCAGAATGTAAAATATTTCTTTTGCCAATTTTGCAGTATTCACGGATAGTTACTCTTGGATAGATTATTGTATCGTCACCAATTTCTACATCATTTAAGATTGTTACATGTGGGTAGATGATTACGTTATCACCAATTTTACAATTTTTTCCTATGAAGACATTCTTCCCACATCTAAAGTTTTTACCAAAACTAAATTCAATTTTAGTATGAGTGCCAATTTCAAATAAGGGAGGTAGTTCGATTTCTGGAGTAAAGAAATGGTTTATTACTTCAATAAAAGCAAGATAAGGTTCGTTGACTTTGATTAATGTAAGATTTGGAAATTCTTTATTGAAGTCTTTTTTGACCAGTACTGCAAAAGAAGAGGCAGGAGTTATAAATTTTTCATACTTTTCCTGATACAAAAATGTAAGGTCGTTTTCTCCTGCATCTTCTATTTTTGCCACATTAAAAATTTCTTTTTCAGTTTTACCAACAACTTCACCATCAACCAGCTTTGCTATTTGAGAAACTGTTAGAGGCATAAAGTTTACTTAATTATGTCTAGAACTTTTTTTGTTAAATCATATTTTTCATTTGCATAGAGAAGTAATATATCACCACTCTTATCAAAAACGAAATCATAACCTTCATCTTTTGCAATTTTCTCTAAAGCATTGAAAATCTTATTGTGAATTGGACGCATAAATTCTTCTTGCTTCTGAAACAATTCTCCATTTTGACCAAATTTTTGTTCTCTGTATTGCATAATTCTATTTTCAAGTTCTACGAGTTCACGTTCTTTTTCAGCGCGCATTTGGTCACTCATAAGAAGTTTGTTTCGATCATAATTATCATACTTTTGTTTCCATTCACTTTCTAGTTTACGTAGTTCACTCTGCCATTCTTGAACAAGGTTATCTAATTTCCGTTGAGCATCTTGAGCTTCCGGCAACTCTTTAATGATGGCTTCAGAATTAACAAAACCAATTTTTACTTGGGAAAAAGCACTTATTGAAAACAAAAAAATTATGCTAATGAAAATTAGCTTTTTCATAAACTCCTCGGAATTTGATTATTTAACACGCCCCCTTCTTAATTGATCGAGGACTTTGAAGGTTAAATCATATGTTGGATCTGAATAGAGAACTACGACTTCCCCAGCTTTGTCAAGAACAAGAGTTACTTTTTCTTCTTTTGCAACTTTTTCGATAGCCTTAATTATGTTTTGTTTGATTGGATTTAGTAATTCCTCTTGTTTTTGTGCAAGATCGCCCTGTTGACCAAATCTTTTCTGACGATAATTTAATATATCTTGCTCTAATTTGATTATTTCTTGCTGTCCTTTGAGTTTAGCATCTTCGGACATTATTGCTTCCTGCTTACGGTAGTTTTCCATTTTCTCCTGATATAACATGGATAAACTATCGAGTTCATCCTGCCACGTTTTAACAATATTACTCAATTGTTCTTGAGCTTTTTTGTATTCAGGAAGTTGACTTAATATTATTTCTGAGTCAACCACTCCGACTTTTAAAGTTACTGTTGTTTGACTAAATGCTACATTAAATGCAACAAACAAAATTGCAAGAGAAAAATAGATTGAGTTCACTGTTAACCTCATAATTTGTTTATATTTTACATTCCTCTGCCAAATTGAAAATGGAAAATCCATTGAGGATCATAGCCACTAACGGATTTTCTATCAAAGCCATAGCCGAAATCAAATCCAATCATACCAATTGGATTAATTAAAACTCTAGCACCAAAACCGACGCTTCTTTTTAAATCAAATAAATCAATATCTTTCATATCGCGCCAGACATTACCTGCTTCAGCAAAAGTAAGTATGTAAAGAGGCATCGGTTGGAGAGTGACTGCAAATCTTAATTCAGCAGTAGTTCGTGTGAAAATTTTTCCACCAATAACTTGACCGGTCGCATTTCGAGGACCAATTGAACGATCATCATAACCTCGAAGTGGTTCAGTAGCTATGATAAGTCCACTTCCCCCCATATAATAATATTCAAATGGTTGAATTGGAGTATTAGGAATTAACTCATAAATGAATCCATAATAATTACCAACATAGAAAGTGAGCTTGTTTGTACCAAATAATCTTCTATAGATTTCTAAAGAAAGATCTGTTTTAAGATAATCAACATCTCCTGGGAGAAATGGTCCACCAGAAAGATCAAAATCAATTCCAAAGTTACTACCTGTGCTAGGGAAGATCGGGTTATCAATATCCTTTCTTCCAATACCTAGAGCTATTGAGAATTGTTTATAAATTCCTTCTCTGTAAAATCCACCACCACCTTTAACATCATTCATATTAAAGCGAAAACTTCCATTAATTGTGAAATAATCATCGGGCCAAGAAAGCCTTCTACCTGCGCGGAAACTTCCACCATACTGACGCAAATCGTAAATGTAAATTTGCCTAGTATCGAATATATCAAAACCCAGTGAAGTAGGTGTATCCATAAACCATGGCTCAGTGAATCCTAATGAGAAAGTGCGATAATAGTTTCCTATTCCAAACTGCCAGTTAAAGTTGAGTATTTGACCTCCTCCTAAAGTAAATGGATTTGTTATGGAGAAGTTTGTTAAAGTAACTCCAACTGCACCGCTAAATCCCCAACTTCCACTATAACCAACTGAAGCATTTAAGTAATCGCTTGATTTTTCTTCTACTTTATAAGTTAAATCAACAGTGCTATCTGAAGATGGAAAATAATCTACACCTTCTTGATATAACTTTTCTGTATTGAAGTACTGTAAATTTGCAAGTTGTTGAAGACTTCTCAATAACAAACCACGATTGAAGTAATCACCTGGTCTGGTAAAAAGCTCTCGTCGAATAACTTTGTCCATCGTTTTATCGTTACCTTTAATCTCAACATAACGAATCTTAAATTGATTTCGCTCTGCAATTTTAATAATAATATCTAAGGAATCTTCTGCAACTTTAACTTCTTCTGTTCTCAGTGAAAAACCTAAATAGCCATTATCAAAATAAAGAGAAGATACATCGTTTTGTTGTTCATTTTGTCTCAAATTTTTTTCGAATCTTTCATAATCAAAAATATCGCCTTTTTGAAAACCTAAACGCTTATTTAATATATCAGTTGAAAAAACTGTATTACCTATCCAAGTTATATTTCTAACCTTGTATTGTGGACCTTCATGAAGATAAATGTCAACAAACAGGTTCTTCTTATTTGCATCAAAATAAATTGAATCTTTAATTATAGTAACATCTTTGTAACCATTTTTTCTGTAAAATTTAATGAGGTTTTCTTTATCTTTTTCAAATTTTTTCTTATCGAATTTTTCCTTTTTCCAGAATCTCCACCACCTTTTTTCGAGTGTTTCGTCCAGTTGACCTTGGAGTTTACTTTTGGAAAAACTTTCATTCCCATAAAAATTGATTTTTTTAATTAAAACGACATCTGATTCATCAATTTTGAGCTTTAGAAGTTTTCTTGCGGGCATTCTTTTAATGGACTCAATGGCTAACTTATCTCCTAAATCGTATTCGATAGTATGGATATCCGCAGGATTAGATTTGTTTACCCATTTTACTCGAATTTTCTTTTTAAGCGTATCTACGGAATGAAAGTCGAGAAGTGAAGTTGTAATGGAAGAATTAATCATGCCTTTTTCTTCGTAAAGGCGCATTATATTTCTTTTTAGTTTGCTTATGTCATTTGGTTTTAATACTTGACCTTTGATGAGAGTTACTTCTTTTTTAAGATCCTTTTCACTTATTTCATCATTTCCAACGAAAACAAACTCTTCGATTCTTGGATATTCTTCAACTTTAATTTGGATAAAGATTCCATCACCAATTTGTCTTTCTTTAAGAAGCTGAACATCACTGAAAATGTTAAGAGCGAGGATTCTTTTAATAGCATTTATAGTAGCATCACCAGGAACTTGAATCTCATCCCCTATTTTCAATCCACTCGAAGCGATAATTACGGATGCGTCAGCCGAGACATTTCCTTCCACAGAAATTCCAAGTATTTTATATGTTGAAGCTTTTTGAGAAATTCCCATTGAATTAAGGGTAAATAAAAAAGTAGTTATAAGTAGTAGAAATGACAGCTTATTTGATTTTAGAAAATTTAATATATGCATTTTTGCCTACAATGTTTGATTTTTTTATTTGTTCGCTTACAAGTCCAAATCTTCTTTCTCGACGTTGATAATCTTCGATTGCTTTATATAAATCTTTTCTTCTAAAGTCAGGCCAGAGTGTGTTGGTTATATATAATTCCGAATACGCAATTTCCCAGATTAGAAAATTGCTAATTCTCATTTCTCCACTTGTTCTAATGAGAAGGTCAGGTTCCGGGAGATTAGCTGTTGAAAGATGTTGGGAAAAAATTTTATCATTAATTTCATCTGGTTTAAGTAATCCTTCACGGACTTTATTAGCAATTATTTTTGTTGCGTTTATTATATCCCATCTTCCTGAATAACTCAAGGCAAGAATTAAATTCATTCTTGAATTATTTTTTGTCTTTTCTATGGCGTCAGATAAATACTTTTGAACTTCAGTTGGGAGAGAAATTATATCGCCAATTGCTTGGAGACGGATATTGTTTTTGTGGAGCTCATCAGTTTCTCTTTTAAGCGTTTTAATTAAAAGTTTCATTAGTGTGGAAACTTCATCTTCAGGTCTTCGCCAATTTTCAGTTGAGAAAGCGAACAATGTTAGATTTTCAACTCCTAATTGGGCACAAGCTTCTACTACATCACGAACTGATTTTACCCCTTCCGAATGCCCTGCTACACGAGGTAAGCCCATTTGACGAGCCCATCTTCCATTTCCATCCATTATAATGGCAATATGGCGTGGAATGTTACCTTTTTTCTTGAGTTTTTCTTGAATCTTTATATCGTCAGTTTTTTGTGTCTGTTTCAAATATTACCTAATAGATTTGTTAAAGCAAAACAATTTAATTTTAGGTCAAAAAAAAAACAAGTTGAATTGTTAAACTTTGTTTAAAATCTTTTATAAAGGAATCGATTAAAAAGTTTCAATAACGAAAAAGCCATCTCAAACTGAGATGGCTTTTATACTTTGTAGCGGGGACAGGATTCGAACCTGTGACCTTCGGGTTATGAGCCCGACGAGCTACCAGCTGCTCCACCCCGCGATTTTATAATACAAATTTATTAAAATATTAATTTTTTCAAAAGACCTCTCGTTTTGGAAAATTTGTTCATTCAAATGTTTGAAGCGGATTAAATTTGCGTCTTTAAAATTCGAACCTTGGGAAACCACTTTCCTGTTCTATTCGCATACTCTTTGTATTCCGCAAGATTTTTGGTTAAAATCTTTTCTTCGAAGTTTGTTCTTAACACATATAATGGAAATTCGATGAATAACGTAAGTGGTATGATTAAGTAATTTGCTAAAGCTAAACCAGCGAATAAATCTTGAAGAATTTGGGTAAGGTAAACTGGATGACGAATGATTTTATAAAATCCTTTGTCAATCAATTTATGGTCTTTATAAATGACGATATCCTGAGTATAGAACTCACCTAAATTTTTAGCAGCTAGAATTTGTAACCATGAGAATAAGACGTAAAGTCCAGCAAATATTGTTCTAATAACCTGTATCAATTCGTCTTTTATTTCTATTTTACCAAGTCCGAAGAGTCCTGCTATTATTAGAAGAAAAATTAAAGATGAGATATATTTTGGAACATTTTGCAGATATGATTTAGGTTTTGTTAGAACTGGTTGAAGTTTTTTTCTAAAAGTTTGACCAGCTAGTGGAAGATTAGCCGAAAAGGTTAGTACTATGTTTATAATTATTATCAAATTTATAAGTAAATCATAATTCATTTTTACTACTCCTTTCTTCAAAATTATGACTTGAAATTATAAAAATTTGAGTAACTATTGCTTTCAATTTTTTTGCTAAAATTTTTAAATTTGTGCTATTAATATACCAAAGGATATAGTCATGTATAACGAAATCGTTATATTATCAATCACAGCGGCTTCTTTAGGGTTTATTCACACAATTTTGGGAGTTGATCATTACATTCCGTTTATTGCTGTCTCGAAATCATTAAACTGGTCACGTTCAAAAACGCTTTTAATTACAGCAATCTCTGGAGTTGGACATGTTCTTTCTACAGTGCTAATTGGTTTAATCGGTATTGCAATTGGGCTGTCTTTAACATCTTTTGAATCGATTGAAAATGTGCGAGGCGAAATTGCCGGTTGGTTGTTACTTTCTTTTGGATTTGCATACACAATCTTTGGTCTCATAAAATCTAAAAAGAAACACTCACATTCACATTTTCATCTTACTTCAGGCGAGTTTCATCATCATGAACATACACATGATGATATTGAACATAAACATATTCACAAAACTCCCTCTAAGCTTACAGGTTGGCTTCTTTTTTTAATCCTTGTTTTTGGACCATGCGAATCTCTCATTCCTATTCTTATGATTCCTGCTGCTCAACATAGCACTTCAGGACTTATTGTAGTTACTTTAATCTTTGGTTTAGCTACTGTTCTTACCATGTTAGTAATGGTTTATTTAGGAATTTTGGGAGTCAATTTAATAAAAGTCAAAAAAGCAGAGAGACATATTCACACTTTAGCAGGTCTTTCAATTCTAATATGTGGAATTGGTGTTCAATTTCTTGGTTTATAATTCTTAGATTTCTCTCTACAAAACTATCGAGAGATTATTCACAAAAAAATAATTGTAATCTTTTCAAATGTAATTTGCTAATGGATTTTTAATAAAATTAATTAAATCATCAATTACCATCATCGTATACACTAGCTAATTGAAAATGTTTTAATCTGATTTGTTCAAATGGGTAAGTTAACTTAATCGATTATTTACTTTTTCCAACTGAATCGTTCAAAAGTAAATTTTTATTCTTTTTCTAATGTAGTATCTAATGCATGTTCTTCATTTTTGATTAAAATAGAAGCTAGAATTGAAACAATGATGGTAATGGTTATAACAGAAAGAGAGATTTGGATTGGCAAATGATACCAATCGGAAATTAACATTTTTATTCCAACAAAGAATAACAAGAAAGCAACGCCATATTTTAAGAATCTAAACAATCGCATAATTCCCGCCAGTGCAAAGTAAAGCGCTCTGAGTCCAAGAATTGCGAAGATATTCGACGTGATAACAATAAAGGGATCACGGGAAATTGCTAGTACTGCAGGAATTGAGTCGATTGCAAAAACAATATCAGTTGACTCAATCAAAAGTAAGGTTAAAAACAAATTTGTGATAAATAGTTTACCATTCTCTCTCACAAAGAACCTATGAACATTGTCAGTCTTTACTGGAAAGAATTTAGAAGCAATTTTTACCAGGAAATTTTTCTCGGGTTCGATCTTTTTATCAGGAGTAAAAGCCATTTTATAGGCAGTATAGATTAAAATAATTCCAAATATATAAACAATAAAATCGAAAGTTTGAATAAGTGTAACACCCGCAAGAATAAAGACGATACGGAAGAATATAGCTCCTAAAATTCCCCACTTCAAAATATGAGGTTGGTCTCTATCTTCAATTCCCATTATTGTAAATATCATGATAAACACAAAGAGGTTGTCAACGGATAGCGATTTTTCAATTAAATATGCTGCCAAAAACTCCATTGCTTTGATGTGACCGTTTGGGAACTTAAAGTAAATTGAAACATTGTATAAAAACGCTACACCTATCCAGATTGCACTCCAAATTAAAGCCCTTTTTATTCCAATTTTATCTTTTCTGTGGTCAGTAAACCAGAGATCAATAGCTAACATGATAGTTACGGCAATAACAAAAACTATCCAGTACCAAAGTTGTGTGGTCATTAAATCTCCAATAATTTTTCAAAATTAATTATTAAAATTAGCTTAAGAAATACAAATTAAAATCCTAAATATATGAAATAGAAGATAAAGTCTAACTCAAAACAAACAGAGAGATGTTAAAGACATTGTTTTTAAATCGTTATTTGAAAATTCACTAACTGTTTTTATGAAATTTCTTTATAATTTTTTTAGGAAAGTTTTGATAAAGATTTATAATCTAAGATTAAAGTATAGAGCTGATTCATAAATAATTAATTCTTGAACTAGACTGAAAATATTTATATTGTTAAGTAAAATGTTAAAAAATAAAAAAAGAGTAATTATTCAAGTATCTACCAGAGCCGTTTTAATATTAGATTAAGAATTAATTAATTGATAAGGAAGTGAGGATAATAGTATTAATAGAATTTTTGATTTTTTCGACAGTATTAGCACAGGTTTATAATTTTCATATCTATAATTCAAATAATGGTTTAGATAATCCATCAATTAAGTGTATTACTCAGGATTCCGACGGTTATATATGGATTGGTACAACATCTACATTGTTAAAATATGATGGTTACACATTTTATGATTTAAGTAAGACAAATTCTGACTTTGCATTTGAAATATTTGACCTTGCCCGATACAATGACAACATTTGGATTGTTACATCAAAAAACGGTATTTATGTTTATAACAAGAAAAGTGGTTTCACTAATATTCACAAAAAAAATTATTTTATATCAAAGAAAATAAAAAGATTAAGAGCGACAGCAAGTGGTATTTTATTTATAACCAAAGAAAATGAATTTTATCAGGCTGTAAGCGATTCTCAGATAAATAGAGTACTTTCAGATGTAAATTTACCACGCGTAGATTTTAATGATATTATACCAATTCAAGGTGGTTTTGCACTTGCATCAGAACAAGGAGTCTTTTTAGTTCAATACAATCGAATCAAATATAAATTTGATAGCTCTATTCTTAAAAAAAATTCAAATGTTAAAAGGTTGGAAATTAATTCGAAAGGTGATTTAATATTTGTTACAACGGACGGAAACCTTTATAAGATCGAGAACTATCAACTTCAAAATATTCACACCTTAAGTTTTAATAAAACTTTTAATAGTTTTTCTTTGCTTAGTTCTAAAAATGATGTTTTATGGTTTGGTTTTGATGAAGGATTAATAAGACTTGAAGGAGATAAAAAACTTACAATAGGTTTTAATAACGGACTTCCGCATCAGTTTATTACTTCAATTTTTGAAGATAGAGAAGAAAATTTATGGGTTGGTACTTTAAATGGAATTGCAAAACTAAATTCATTGGCGATTCAAAATTATCCAACACTTTTCCATACAACCACTTCTTCAGTTCAAAAAATTTTTAGAAGTAAAAATGAAATATATGTTTTCAGCGATGAAGGAATAAGCGTTTTTAATTTGCAGACTAAATCTTACAAAAATATACCGTTTAGTTTTTCTAACCCAAACAAAGTAAATGCCGTTCTGGATTTGGACAATGCATCAAAATTAATTGCAACAAACAATGGAGTTTTCTCATATCAAAACAATAAAATTGTTCCATCACCATTGAACAGGAATTTAAGCGGACTCAAAGCGCTATCACTTGAAAAAGATTTTAGCGGACGTGTTTTTGTTGGAACTGATTCTGGTTTGTTTGTATTTAAAGGCTATCAAATGATTGACTATTATTCAGTTGATGATGTGCTTCCAGGGAATCTGATTAATTCAATTTATCTTACGAAGTTTAACGACTTATATATAGGTACTGATGCAGGACTTGTTAAACTGGATGAAGATTCACGATTAGTGCTAAGAACAGGGAATGGGCTAAGCGATAATTTTATAACATCAATAACAGAAGATAATTCAAACAGATTGTGGATTGGTACTAAAAAAGGAGTGTCTTCTTACAAGAATGGTAGATTCAATAATTTCCATCCACGAATCGATGGATTTCAAATTGATGAAATAATTGATGTCTTAGCATTAAACAACAATGAAGTGTGGATTGGAACTCCCAAGGGAATATTTATTATTAAAAACGGCGTTAATTTTTTAAATATCACATCGAAAGATGGAATTTTATCAGATTTTGTAACTGATCTAGAATTTGATGAGAACAATAATTTAGTCTTCATTGGTACAAACTCTGGTTTAACTGTCATAGATCTGAAATATTTGAAGAGACCATACTCAAAGTATAAAATCTATTTTGTAGGCTTTTCAACGGAAAAGAGAAACTATGATTTGAATAACATTATTTTGACAAGCGATGAAAAACAAATTAATGTGTTTGTTTCGATCTTCTCATTTTTTGACGAGAGAAAAGTAATCTATCGCTATAAATTGAAAGAAGTTGAAGATAAGTGGAATTATCTTTCAAAAACTAATCAAATAAAATACAAAGATTTACCAAGCGGTAAGTATACTCTAATTGTTCAAGCATCAGTTGATGGAATAAATTGGTTAGTTGATATAGCTGAATTGAAATTTGAAATAAAATCGTTTTGGTTCAAACACGTTGTTTTGTATCTTGTTATAACATTAGGCTTTTTGATTGTTTATTTATTTATCGTGGGTATTAAAAGTTATATTAAATCAAAAAGCTTTAAAGTCTCATCAAAATTTGAAAAAGATAATGTTATTCCATTAACAGTTATTAATGAACCTAAAGAGATTATAAATCAATCTCAGTTTGAAAAACAAGATGAAAATATTGAAGAACTTAAAAAGAGATTCGAAGAAAGATTGGAGTTATTTAAAGACCTGATACAAAAAAGGGATACAGAAATTGAATTGTTGAAGATGGAAATCGAGAGACTTAAAGAACAAATTGCATTGAAAGATAAACTGGAAGAAAAGAAGTTTTATGAAAGTGAAGATTTTACAGACGAGATTGATAAAACTAAGATTGAGATTGTGGTAAAGAATTCAAATGAAGCGGATGAAGTAAAAAAATATGTTGAAGCTTTAGAAAAAACTAACTGGAGTATTCGTGCTGCTGCTAAGTTATTAAATTTACCCCACTCAACATTTCACTACAGGCTTAAAAAATTGAATTTGTTAAAGCATAAATGAGGCTTAAAATGATTATAGTCAAAAGGTGGGTATTTTTTGTTATTTCGTCTATTATAATCGCTTTATTTGTTCGATGGGGTTTTGATGGATTTCCAATTTTAACAAGTATTTATCCAGCTACTGAATTATACGATAAAAATTCCGGTCAACTTTATGTTGAGGCCGAGAGTTCTTTTAAGCTGGGGCTCGATCTTGTTTTAACAATTTCTATTGGACTTTCTGCATTGGGGATAGTACTATTAAATTTTATCAAACTATGGTTAACATCGAAAAAAATGGAATTATAACTCATTACTTATCTTAAAATGAATTTTTGCAAATTCTTTAAGTGATTCTTCACCAAATTTTTCAACTAATTTTCTTGCCGTATCTCTTACCGAAGTTCCTGAGCCTTTGGGAAGTTCAAATCCTAATTTTCCTTTAGTTTCATTAAACCAATTAATCACTTCATTTCGGGCTAGAATAGATGCGGCTGCTACAGCGATGAATTTCTCTGCTTTTGTTGTTTGGATTAAACTTATCCGCTTTCCTTTTTCCATTAAGGCATTTTTTATAAATCTCTCGTTACCAAACTTATCACAAATTGCTATTTCACATTTGTGTTTCTGTTCAATCTTTGTCAATATATTTTCAATAACGCGTGCATGTGCCCAGCCAAGTAGTTTATTAAGATTTTTGATGCCATCTTTTTCATAAAGTTCGTTGTACTTTGAAGGTTTAATAACAACAATGTCATAGTAATCTTTAAATCTGGATTTCAGTTCTTCTGCAATGTCTTTTATTCTTTTATCGCTTAAAGTTTTGCTATCATTAACTTTAAGGGATAGTAAATCCTTTCTATTTTCTTCATTCAGGAAAAATCCTGCGATAATTAGAGGTCCAAAAAAATCACCTTTACCAGACTCATCCACACCAATGTAAGATTCAGGCTCTTCAGATGAAAAATTGAGTTCTAATTGAATTGCTTTTGTTTCCTTATTGTTTAAATCTCTGGATAACTCATTAAAAAGATTTGAATTTTCTGAACCTTGCAGACGCACCTTAACTCCATTCTTACCATAGAAAACGATTAGTTTGATTTTGTCATTTTCTTTTTGAATATCAAAATTAAAATTGTATGCACCTGCGTTTATTTCGCTTAAGTAAAAATTTTTTCCTGAGAATTTTTCATAATAATCTTTAATTAACAATTGAGCAATTTGCTTGTTATTCATAGCTTAAATGATATGGATTAATTTTCTGTTTCAAAAATTACATTTCAATTTAAAAAAATTATATTTCAGTTTAATGAACAAAAATTAAGGTGAACAAATGGTACGAAAACTAAATATAGTGTTATTATTGATAATAAATTTGATCTATGGGCAGATTCCTAATTACTGGAGTACTTACTTTGAAAAGAGTAATTTCCTTGAGACACCACGATACAGTGAAACGATTGAATATTTTAATAAACTTGATAAACACTCTGAATTTGGAAAGATTATTAGTATAGGCAAATCCGCAGAAGGGAGAGATATTTACATTTTCATCGCCTCGAAAGACAAAGCATTTACATCAAGGAAAGCAAAATTGACAGGAAAACCAATTATATTTATTCAAAATGGAATTCATGCAGGTGAAATTGATGGTAAAGACGCATCTATGTTACTTTTAAGAGAAATTTTAGTTACAAAAGAAAAGTTTCATTTTCTAGATGACATGATTTTAGTAATCATGCCCATCTTTAATGTAGATGGACATGAAAGATTTAGTCCATATAACCGAATAAATCAAAATGGTCCTGAAGAAATGGGATGGCGAACGAATGCACAAAATTTAAACCTTAATCGCGATTACATGAAAGCTGATTCGCCTGAAATGAAAGTTTGGTTAAAGTTTTTTAATGAATGGCTTCCCCAAGTTTTTGTTGATTGCCATGTAACCAATGGCGCTGATTATCAATATGAACTTACTTACTCAAGTGAAAAACACAATAATGTGCATCCAATTCTTGGACACTGGATAAAAAACGAATTTATTCCTTTTCTTGAGTTGGAAATGAGCAAAGCTGGCTATAAAATTGCGCCATATATGTGGTTTAGAGGTGATGAAGTAGAAAAAGGAATTATCGATGGTATCACTCCACCACGATTTTCCACAGGTTATGTTGCTTTGCACAATAGAATAACTTTACTAATAGAAACTCATATGTTGAAAGATTATAAAACAAGAGTTTTTGCAACAAAAGAAATGATAGAGGCTGTGCTCAAGAAAGTGTCGCAAGAGAGGAAAAATATTATTGATCTTATTGAAAAAGTTGAAAAATTATCATTAGAAGAACTTGTTTATGAGAAAAAGTACCTTCCCATCAGATTCCAAACATCTCAAGAATCTGAAAAATTTACTTTCTTTGGGTATAAATACAATAAAGTGCCAAGTATTATTTCTGGCAAGGATAAAATAGTTCATACCAATGAAAAAATAGAGATGGAAATTCCTCTGTATAACAAGCATATTACAATTGATTCAGTGAATGCACCACCCGCTTACCTGATTCCACCTGCATACTCAAATTTAGTAGATATTTTGAAACTTCATGGAATTAAATCAGAAAAAATAAGAACTAGGAAAAAATTTATTGTCGAAAAGTATAAATTTAGTGAAAACACTACCTGGCAAAGAAGACCATTTGAGGGAAGAATTCAAGTTAACACGACTTATGAAATATTTCAGGATACAGTTATTATTCCAACAGGTTATTATTACATTAATCCATATCAAAAAAATATAAAGGTTTTAATGCATCTGCTTGAACCAAAATCGTCTGATTCATTTGTAGCTTGGGGATTCTTTAATTCGATATTTGAAAGAAAGGAGTATTATGAAGATTATGTGATGGAAAAAATTGCCGAGGAAATGTACAATTCAAATGAAAAATTACGCATTGAGTTTGAAAATAAAATTAAAGCTGATTCACTTTTTGCAAACAATCCAAATTTGCGATTGGAATTTTTTTATCGCAATTCACCTTATTTTGATAAAGAGTGGTTGGTTTATCCAGTAATGAGAGTTGTCAAAATATTAGAATGATGTATTTATTTTTAAGAAAAGCGAAACTATTTGCTGGTGAATTCTTTAATTATTAGTAGTGATCACGTCAAGTTAAGAAAAAAACTAAGCTTCAATGATATGAGTTGATTTAAATTTGAGAAAAATTAATTTATTTCAAAATTATTCAAATTCTTCTGCGCGCCAACCACGCCCGTCACCGAGTCCTAAAACGTTTTGTAATTTACTTACGAATCCCTGAATGTATTCGTCAACAGTTTTGGGGACGTAATATAATGGTGGAGAGATAGGCATAATGATTGCACCATCGCGAGAGAGTTGAGTTAATTGATTTAGAGTTAATGTGGAAAGTGGAGTTTCGCGAACACAAATAATGAGTTTATATCTTTCTTTTAAACAGACCTGAGCAGTTCTTGTTATTAATGTATCTCCAAGTCCAGAGGCAATTTTTCCAATAGTAGAAGTAGATGCGGGAATAATTACAAACGCATCGAATCTATTAGAACCGGATGCAGGAGGTGCAGTTAAATCCGAATCCTTGAAGATTTTTTTTACATAAGGTTTTAGCGTATTTTCACTTTCTCCTGTTTCATCATGAAGTACCACTTTACCCCATTTACTTATAATTAAAAACTTATCAGCTTCAGTTCTCTTTAAAAATTCAACGGCAAAAATTGAGCCTGATGAGCCAGTTATCCCTACCACAATTTTCATTTTAAATCCTGTGTAATTACCATAAGAAAAACAATAAAGCTTACAACAGCGTTCAATTTGAAAAATGCAAGTTCTACATTTTTTTCGGCAAACCGCTGTTCATAATAGTAAATTATGGCGATTATGATTAAAAGAAAAAGAGCAATTACATTTTGGAAATAGAGAAGGTAAATCAAAAGTAGAAAAAGAAAAGAGATACCTTGAAATATTGAAGTATAAAACAAAGATTTCTTCTTCCCGAATCGAACAGGAAATGATTTTAGATTGTTTTTTCTGTCGAATTCCTCGTCAAGGGTTGAGTATATTATGTCGAAGCTTGTTGCCCAAAATAGGGTGAAAAGACTTAGTAAGGCACCAGGTAATAAATTTTCAAAAGAATTTTTTACGGCAATCCAGCCTCCAAGTGGCCCCATTGATAGTCCAAGTCCAACTCCAAAATGAGCGAAATGAGTAAATCGTTTCATGTATGGATAAATTATAAAAATTACTAACGGAATGGGCGAAAGCATAAGGCAGAAAGGAGAGATCATGTAAGCTGATAATCCATAAAGTACTAATGAAATGAATAAAATTGTATAGGCTTTTGGATAATTAATTTTCCCTGAAGGAATTTCACGATTTTGAGTTCTTGGATTTTTTTTATCGATTTCAGCGTCGATAATACGATTAGCAGTCATTGCAAATATTCTTGCAAAAATAGCTGCAAAAAGAACTAATACTAAAATTCTTGTTGTTGGAAGCTCTTTTGATGCTAAGAATACACCTGCGTAAATGAGGGGAAGAGAAAAGAGAGTATGTTCAACTTTAATAAAATTAAGATACTTTTGAATTTCCATATGAAACGTAATAAATCGATGCAATTTAGTTTAATAAAAAGGTTAGTTCAAGGTTCTATGAATTCATTGAAATTTGATAGGTGTGAAGTTTTTTGAATTAAGTTCATCAAACTTCATTTACTATCTTTGTAAAAATTGGAGATTTTTATGACAACACAGGATTACATTCAGATTGAAGAAAAATACGGAGCTCATAATTACCATCCATTGGATGTAGTCTTAACACGAGGACAGGGAGTTTGGGTTTATGATGTAGAGGGGAAAAAATATCTCGATTTTCTTTCGGCTTATTCAGCAGTCAATCAGGGACATTGTCATCCACGAATTTTAAAAGCACTGAAAGAACAAGCAGAAAGGATTACGCTAACATCAAGGGCATTTCGAAACGATCAATTGCCATTACTGGCAAAAGAACTTTGTGAGCTTACTAATTATGCAATGATGCTTCCTATGAACTCAGGAGCTGAGGCAGTTGAGACAGCCATTAAAACAGCAAGAAAGTGGGGATACAAAATTAAAGGAGTTGAAGAAGACAAAGCTGAAATAATCACATGTGAGAATAACTTCCATGGAAGAACAACAACAATTGTAAGCTTTTCAACGGAAAAACAATATAGGGATGGTTTTGGACCCTTTACACCCGGATTTGTAATAATTCCATATAACGATGTTAATGCACTTGAACAAGCAATTAATAAAAATACTGTTGCATTTTTTGTTGAACCAGTTCAAGGAGAAGCAGGCATAATAATTCCTGATGAGGGTTACTTGAAAAAAGCTTATGAGATTTGTAAAACTAATAACGTTTTATTTATTGTTGACGAAATACAAACAGGGTTAGGAAGAACAGGTAAACTTTTTGCTTATGAGCATGAAGGAATAAAACCTGATATAGTAGTAATTGGCAAAGCATTATCGGGCGGATGTTATCCTGTGTCTGCTGTATTATCTTCTAGGGAAATTTTAGGTGTCTTCAAACCAGGTGATCATGGTAGTACATTTGGAGGAAATCCATTAGCCTGTGCAGTTGCTCGGGAAGCATTGAAAGTTATCGTTGATGAGAAATTACCAGAACGGTCGGCTGAACTTGGAGAATATTTCTTAAATAAATTGCAGAACTTGAATAATAATCACATAAAGGAGATTCGTGGCAAAGGACTTTTTATTGGAATTGAGCTAAAACCAGAAGCTGGAGGAGCAAGGAGATTTTGTGAAGCTTTGAAGGAAGAAGGTTTGCTTTGCAAGGAAACTCATGAAAATGTCATAAGGCTTGCTCCACCACTGATAATAACTAAAGAAGAAATTGACTGGGCATACGAGAAAATTGAAAAAGTTATGAATGAACTTTGAAAAAGTACCGCTTCTTTTTGAAGCGGTACTGAGATTTTAATCTTGTCAAATATTTATTCAAATTTTCTTCAAAACAAGTTTTGTTGAATTAAAATACCTGTGCATTAATTTATTTTATCATTTGATTGTAACCTCATATCACATAATAAGCTATCCTTACTATTTCATTAAAATCATCTTGATTGATTTCTTAAAACTACCTGCTTCCATTTGAGCAAAGTAAATTCCACTTGAAAGTTGATTAGCCATAAATTCTATTTCGTGGAATCCGGCTGATTTTTCTTCATTTACTAATGTTGTGATTTCATTACCAAGGATATCGTAAATTTTGATTCGAACAAATGATTTAACTGGAAGTGCAAATTTTAAGTTTGTATTTGGGTTGAATGGATTAGGATAATTCTGATATAATTCAAATGTTTCTGGTAAGATTTCTTTGGAAGAATCCACGGAAGTTAAAAGTCCTGGCTCGGCAGGTGGAATTCTTACAGATGTATAGAGTCGGAATTCACCAGGTTGCAATGTAATTTGCATAGCCGTATTTGTAACATTTATACTATCTCCACGGAAGAATTCATACCACCATCCAGTATGTTGAAAGTTAGGAGAAACAGTTCTTTGAACCACATCAAAGTTACCAACAATCGTTATATTCATAGTTGAATGGTTTAACCAAAATCTTTTCACAGAGCCCACAAAATCGGTTGTGAAGTTTGTTGTCTTAAACACCTCATAATTCTTTCTAAGCTTTATTAATTCTGCAAATGTTCTGTAAAGTTTATTTCTATTTGCATCTAAAAAGTAACCCCATCTAATTGGTTTTCGACCTGTTCGACCGTTATATTCAATCGAGTAGTCATATCCTAATTCTCCAAACTGCCAAATCATTTTTGGACCGGGAACAGTAAAAAAGAAAGTTGCAGCAAGCTTAATTCTTTCAAGAGCTGTTGCAAGATTTCGAATATTATAAGTTCCACTGGAATTACCATACATTAAATTTTTGTACATTAATCTTTCTTCATCGTGACTTTCCATATAACCAACAAGATGAGGTTTTGAAAAGCCCCGAGCTTTGTAAGAAATTCGAGTAAAATTGGATTTACCTCCATCGTGCCACCCCATAGTAGCTTCATTATAATTATAATTCATATTGCCCCAACTCAACATACCATAATTTGTCAAAACTTGTTCTTCCTGATCCACTGCAAAATGTTCTAAGATTACATAAGCCGTTGAATCGGTTGCCCATATGCTATCGGCATATTGTTTAAGAATGTTGATTCTAGATTGATCGTATTGTCCCCAAAGACCAACATCATTCCCTGAATTTGTTTGTGTAAATCCTTTTGAGAGATCAAATCGGAATCCATCTACTTTGAACTCATTTAAATAAAATTTTAAAGCACGAATTACTAAAGCTTTTGTGGCGGGACTTTCATGATTAAAATCATAACCGACATTGTAAGGATGACGAGGAATTGGGTTAAAGTATGGACTATTAGCAGCGGGTCTTTGATTTGTTTCATCCCACCACATTCTTACAAGCGATGATTGTCCAAAGTTGTGATTAAATACTACATCAAATATCACAGCAATTCCCATTTGATGTGCTTTGTCTATAAATGCTTTAAGCATATTTTTTGTACCGTAGTATTTATCGATGGCAAAATAAAATGTTGGATTATATCCCCAGCTATCATTTCCTTCAAATTCAGTTATTGGCATAAGTTCTATAGCGTTTACACCAAGCCTTTTAAGATAATTCAATGTATCGGCTAGCGTTTTGAAATCGGAGCTTAAAAGAAAGTCTCGAATCAGAAGTTCATAGATTACAAGTTCTGTTTTATCAGGCCTTTGGAAATTAGTAACCTGCCAGTTGTATTGTGGTTCATTTATCTGGAAAACAGAGACCAGATGAGTTGTTTTGCCAAAAGGATAAGGCTTTAAGTTTGGATAAACCGATGGGGGGATATATTGATCGTTCCAAGGATCAAGGACTTTTTCTGTGAAAGGATCAGCTACTTTTAATTTCCCATCAACATAATATTGATAGCCATACTCGGTTGTAGGATTAAGATTATTAATTTGTATCCAGAATCTAGTACCGTCGGGAGTTTTTTTCATATAATAAGCTGGCTCAACTTCCCAATCTGTAAAATCACCAATCACATAAACATAATCTTTATATGGAGCATATAGACAGAGAATGACGGTAGTGCTATCAATTTTGTTTACACCTTCAACGATATTAGGTGGTAGTGGAGCAATTGAGACTTGTGAACGAACAACAAAATAATTTGAATCGATCTTTACATTTCCATTGATATCAGTTGCAACTGCTCGGAGTCTATATTTGCCTGATTGTGTAAAAAATATTGTTCTGCTTAAGTAATTAGTATCAGTTTGAGCTATAAGTGAGTCATTTAAGAATAACTTCAAATTGTTTGATGAAGCAGATACAGTTGTAATAGTAAAGTTTGAGCCTGAATTTATGATAGCACCTTTTTCAAAAGGAGATATAAATCTAACATTTAGTCCAGGTTGATAAATAGGAATAAACATATCACTTCCATCGGCATCACGCCCAACCTTGCTCCCATCTGCGTTACGAAATACAAAGGCAAGTTTAAGTATAACCTCGTTTTCAGGTACACCATAATACTGAGATATGTTGATAGTAATTCTCCAGATGTTATTACCTATATACTGAATAGGTGGCTGATTTGCTGGCGAGCCCCAGGTCGTTCTTACATATCGCCACTCATTGGGATGACTACTGAGATTTGTAATTACTCCAGTATGAACATAAATAGGAAAAACATTTACTAAAGCACCATTTCCTTTAGTAACATCATAATCAATTACAATAACATCGCTTCTTGTGGGAAAGTAAGGTGTCCATTGTAAAACTTGGGCAATTATAAATTGATAAAAAATCGATATTATAATTAATACTCGTTTCATAGCTGCACCTTATTTAATGTATTGCATTTTATTTGATTCTTTGTAACCATCAACAGATATTTCATAAACATAAGTTCCTGAACTTAGTCGATGATATTTCCCATCAACTTCAAATTGATGATAGCCATCGGTTTTAATTTCATCGGTGAATGTAATGACTTCTTTTCCTAATGAATCGATTACACGTAGAGTAATTGTTTTACCTATAAACTCTTTTGGTATGAAATATCTGATTTGAGTTGAATAATTAAAAGGATTTGGGTGATTCTGATACAGAACAATTTTAGTTGGAATTAAGCTTAACTCTTCTACCAGTGTAGCTGGAAGTTGAGGACTTCCTGCGTTGATCCAAGCTGTGTAAAAAAGAGAAGCAAGTCGTTCACTTGCTTTTTGGAATAAATATTTTGTAAATGTACCTGTTAGATTCCAAAGTGTTGTATAATATAAATCACTGTTCACATTTCCTGCTGTGGCTTTTGCTATGCTATCAGCTAGAAGTAAATCATCTAAAAAGGAATAAGATTCGAATATATAATCAAATATAAATTCAATCGGATTATTTACATAGAAGGCTGGATTTGGTGTGAAGGAGAATTGGCTCTGATAGCGATTAACCATTTGTGTTTCATATCGTGAGTGAATTCCCCGTTGATTCGTATATTGACCATCATAATTTCTTGTTATGTGAAGCGGTTGATGAGCATCCGCTACATAGTGACCGAGGTCTGCCGCAGTTAATTTTGCTTTATTCCAATCTTTTCTTTGAAAAGCTGCAGTGAGGGAATCTAGTGTATACTTAGTTGCCCAGGGTAAAATACCTTGTTGCCATACGTAATTCCAACCGTACAGGGCAATTAAGGTGTCAATAGAACGTGGAAATGTGCCGTTGAAAAATTCAGGATAGTTATCTATATCAATAAAGTGTTTGTTTCCTTCGTTTGGATCTGAACTTTTGCGATAATCTGCGTCAGAGGCATGTAATGCTAAAAACTCAGCCCATGATTTGAAGGTATTTATTTCTTCAGGGAAATGTTTTGTTGCATTTCTATTTATCAAACTATGACCAACACTTCCCCAACCAAGTATTTCACTAACAACCAGAAGAGTTGCTAAAAGTAAAGTTAAGCGAAAGACTATCTTTTTCATTTTTATTCCCCAATTAACTGAACAATAACTTTTCTACTTCGTGCTCTGTTGTCGAAATCGATAAAGACAATTTGCTGCCATGTGCCAAGCAAAAGTCTACCTTCTGAAAATGGGATTTGCAAAGAAGCGCCAAGAATAGAGGCACGGAGATGAGAATAACCGTTACCATCTCCCCAGGTTTTATCATGATGGTAAGATTTATTTGATGGAATGATTTTTTCGAAAATTTCTGGTAGGTCTTTTAGAAGTCCAGGTTCATATTCAACTGTTGTTAATCCAGCTGTTGATCCTACCGCAAAAACCAAAACGTTGCCTTCTTTTAATCCCGATTCGTTGATTTTTTCTTGAACTTTGCTTGTTATGTCAATGATGTCAGTATTACCTTTTGTTTTAAGCTCGAAGGACTTTGAGATTATTTTCATGGCTTCTCTTTAATTCATTTTTTGTTGTGTTTACATAACTAAAGATAAGTAGATTTAGTGTATTTTAGAAGTACCACTTTTAGAAGGTAAAACTTTTTAATTTGAACTTTATAGTGTATGCAAGATATATTAAATGGTCAAGATTAAAAAGCTAATGAAATTTCTCAACTAACAAAAAACTTATTAAAATTGAACTGCTAATTTTATAAAAGATTTAAGCATAATTTTATTGTAGTCGATTCAGCAAAAAATGATGTAAAATTGTTGAAACTTTCTTCTGTTTATGTTGTTATATTAAACAAAATTTTGATGCAAAAATTAATTTAAACGAATTAGTTAAATTGAAAAATAAATAGAGGTTCATATGAACATTAAAGTATTTACAGTTTCTCTATTTAGTTTTTTTGTTTTAGTTCAGCTATATTCTCAATCACTTTATTTTTGTGAAGAAGTTTCAAAGGATGGGAATCCAATCTCATCATCCACTGTATTTGAAATTTCACAAAAAGGTGGTTCATTATACTTTTGGGTTGACGTCGGGTATGAGATAATGACAGATGAGGTTTATTATGAAATTTACAGAGTCGACTCAAAAGGAAAAGAAATATACGATCAAACTATCTATAAGTCGGTCGATCCAAAAGCAAAAAAATTCTATCATCAAATAACCTTTCAATCACCAGGTAGATTTAATATTTATGTTTATCGCGGTGACGGTATATATTTAACTTCCAACTCACTTCGAATTACACAGAAATAACATCAACAAATTCATTTGAATCAATGAAAAAAGTTATAATATTATTTCTTGCATTAATTATATATTCTTGTGCAATCGTAAAAAAACAAGTCCAGCAAGGCGATAAAGTTGAGGACGAAATTTTAGTTGAAGAATTAGAAAATTTTGCTGAGCCGTTTGAAGAATTAGAGATTAAAAACGTAGAAAAGAAAGAAATTGCAGGACTGATTGAGAAACCCTTATACAAGTTTGAACCAGAAGAGATTGATGAATATCTTCGATTTTTGTATAACTATGAACCAAATTTAAGAAAAAGGGTAGACCACATCGCAAAAAAATTCCTTGGACAGGAATATGAGATTTATCTCCTCGGCGAATTTCCTTTTGAAATCCATGACTCACAACCATTGTATTCAATTGAAAAAAGCGATTGTGTGGTTTTTAGTGAACATGTCTATGCAATGGCTCTTTCTGATAGCTGGAAAAAATTTTTTGCCATGCTTCAAAGAATAAGATATAAAGATGGTATTATTGGGCTCCTTACACGTAATCACTTTACAGAAGCAGATTGGGTGGTTAATAATTCGTGGCTAATAAAAGATATTACCGATAGTATACCAAATGTTAATTCCAAAAAGGTTACCACTAAAATTGATCGTGCGAAGTTTTTCAGTAAGTGGTCTCTTGGTCAGGATATTCCTGTTCAGGAATTGACGTGGTCATACATACCAGCTAAAGAAATAAAGAAAGCTTTAAAGTATCTTCGTACTGGTGATTTTGTAAATGTTGTTCGTGGATTTAAAGAAGATGATGTATTTGTTGGTCACGTTGGAATAATTTCAGTTGGTAATGATGGTGAAGTATATTTAATTCATTCTACAACACCAGAAGTTATAAAAGAGCCGCTGTTGTCATATATGGAAAAATCATTAGAAGCAAGTAAAATTCGAGAAAAAGAAAATCTAAGGATAGTTGAACATAATAAGAGAGTTGAAAGATACAATCAATCACTCCGTATGAAAAACAATGGTAATCCTCATCCAAATGAAAAGCCTTACAAGTCATTAAAACCAGTTTTTTATGGATTTAGATTTTTTAGTCTTCGTGACGATGCGTTGGGAAATCTGAAATTACTTGATGGACCTAATGCCCCTAAATTAGTAATTTATGGTAGTGAGTAATTTTAATAAGAACAATAGGTGTTCATATGAAAAAAATTATTTGTGCTAACTTGATTGTTTTAATTTTGTTTTCATTATTAAGATCACAGGAACTTAGAGGGACATGGATTGCCCGCGATCAGCTTGGCACAAAAGAAGCTCTTGCACAGGCAATAGATAGTCTTGCTGCTAATAACTTTAATGTGATTTATGTAAATGCATGGAGCCGTGGATATCCACTTTGGAAAAGTGAGGTGTTTTATCAACACACGGGGATTTACATCGATCCAGCTTTTGTTGGAAGAGACATATTAGCAGAAGCAATAGCAGAGGCTCATAAACATGGATTACATGTTGAAGCTTGGTTTGAATATGGATTTGTTGGTGGTTATGAGCTATATTATCCCGGTATAAATGGAAAAGGACCAATTTTTGATGCTCATCCAAATTGGGTTGCTAAAAGATTAGATGGTGGTGAAAAAGATAATTCTAACTTTTACTGGATGGTACAAACCAGAAAAGACGTACAAGACTTTTTAATCGCCCTTGCATTGGAAATTGCAAGAAATTACGACATAGATGGAATTGAATTAGATAGGATAAGATATTCATCTACTCAATATGGATACGATTCATATACTGATTCACTTTATAGATTAGAAAATAATGGCAATTCACCACCAACAAATTACAACGACCCTCAATGGATTCGCTGGCGAGCCGATAAACTTAATGAGTTTCAAGCAAGAATTTATGACAGTCTTAAAACCTACAATCCCAAATTAAACATTTCAAATGCGCCAAGTTTATACTCATCAAGTCAATATACTTCCTATATAAATTTCTGTCAGGATTGGGCATGGTGGGTCAATAACAATAAAATTGATAATGTGCAGGTTCAGTCCTACGTTGGAAGTGCATCATCCTTTGCATCAATTTTAGATTATCTTCAAACTCTTATTAATGATAAAACAAAAGCATATCCAGCTTTTGCTGTAAAATCTTCTGGAAATCTGTTACCACTAACTGAGATTTATCAATTCATTGATGTGACTAGATCGAAAGGATTTAAAGGAAATTCAATATGGTACTCCAATGATTTACGGGGAATAATGAGAAATATTCGGGATAATAGGTATGCGACAAAAACATACCCTCCATTCTCAACTCCTACATGGCGGGAATTCAAGGATATTGTCTTAATCTCAAATCAGTCCAAAGCTATAAGATACGGCAATTGGACTTTAAGTTATGTTGCTGGATACGAAAATACAACGCTTGTGGCACAAAGTGGTGATTCAGCATCAATAAGTTATTACTTTGATGTGCCTGTAAATGGTTATTATGATGTTTATGCCTTTATTGTACCTACTCCTGACCAATCAACAAATGTAAAATATGTTGTAATTGATTCAGCTGGTCATAATATCTTTGTGGAAGTTGACCAAACAAACTCTTTGAATCGTAGATGGTACAAATTAGCTACAGTTTACCTTTCTAAAGGTAGAAGATTGGTAGGAATTTTAAGTAATACAGGAATTAGCGCAGGTAAAAAAGTTCGGGCAGATGCAATGTATATAAAATTAAATCGTAAACTTTCCCCGAATGTTTCGACAGATGTTCTTGAAGAAAAAGATTTGAATTATAATGATTATGAATTGCATAATTTTCCAAATCCATTTAATTCGTTTACAACTATAAAATTCACTTTTCCACAGAATAAAGAGTACAATCTGCAGTTTTATAATCTTCTTGGACAAAAAGTAAAGGAAATTTCGGGACTTTCTTCATCGACAGGTATTAATTACGTTAACATCGATTCGACAATTTTTTCGAGTGGAGTTTACTTTTATACATTAAGGGGAGATAAGTTTTCCAAAACTTCAAAGCTTATTGTCATGAAGTGATGAATAAAAATATAAAGCCCCAGTAGATCATAATCTGGGGCTTGAAGTAAATTAAAAACATAATGATTACTTAAAAATCCAATCGAAATTATTTCAGTAACAGAACTTTTCTTAAAAATATTTTGTCATCAACTTTCATCTTTATGAAATAAGTTCCAGATGATAATTTATCGCCATTAAAAATTACAGTATGCGTTCCTTTACTTTTGATTTCATTAACCAAAACCTCTACTTCTCTGCCAAGCATATCATAAACTTTTATTTCAATATATCGAGAATCGGGAATGTAAAAGCTGATGTTAGTGGAAGAATTGAAAGGATTTGGGTGATTAGGATTTAATTGTATTTCTTCAAATAATTCCATGTTAGAAATTAATAACTGTTTAATTCTTTCGTCGGAAATTTTTATAGTCTTCCCATCCTTAAGTTGTGTGTTAAAAATTTTTCCATCAAACACGTCTTTTATTTCTAAATTTACTCCTTTAGCAGTAATTGATAGTGGATAAGTTGCACTGTTTATGTTTATAATTTTAGGTGATTCAACATTTTCCACTAGATTATCCGTTGAAAATCTTACGTCAAAAACATCAGCTGGTGGAACAGGTGGTAATTGATATTTTGAATTATCAAATTGGTTTGATGTAATATATAAAGTTGCTATGTTTCCAATTTGATCTGTAATTGTAATTTTACCCAGTTGTTCTAATTCTTTGAATGATTTTAGATCTACAGAAGATTTAATTAGTTGAGTTGGAAAGATCAAACTCCCATTTTGATTCACTTTAACCCAGTAACCCTTGGAAGGTAAAAGCTCACTTGCAGGAGCATAACCATTATTAAATCCATAAAATAAACTCACGATAATATTTGGTGGATTAGTTGTGATGGCACTAACCGGAATTATAGTGTTAAATGGACCAACGAGATTCCATCCTTGGTTAACAGGGATTACATTTTCTAACGGTAAGTTGCCTGAAATCGGAACAGTTGTATTTGAATTATATTTGACCCAGTAAGCTTTGCCATTTTGTAGAGTATCAACAATGTTGTAGCGTTGATTGTAATGAAATACGAAAGATGTTCTATTTGGAGTAATTTGATTAACGCTCATATTAGAGGTTAAAAGCGGAACTGAAAAAAGATTCCAACCTTGATTATAATTCATATTAGCAGTGATTAGAGTACCGGTGGATTTATCAAAAACATCTATGTAATGTAAATTTCCGCCAAGATAAATCGAGCGTACAAGACTACCAGTGGTCGCGTCGATTTCGTATACTCCAGATGAATTTGTGGTCATGTAGTTTCCATTGGGTAATCTAAATACTCCACGATTACCTGTGGCACCGGTTAATGTTGTTAAAAGAACACCCGTGGAATCAAATATCTTAAGGCCAGTTCCTGTACCACTAAATTCACATGCGACTATATTACCATTGGGATTTTTTATCAACTGCTGAATAAAGTTTAAAGAAGTTGTTGTAAATGAAGCTATGTAGTTTCCATTAAAGTCAAATCTCAAAATCTTATTTGTACCACTAGAATTTCCAATAAGAATATCACTATCACGATATAAAATACTGAAAGGACTGTTAACAACTGTAGAAATAAATGATCCTACAAAAACACCTGCTGTATCAAATTCTTGAATTCGATTAGCAGCAGAGCCACTTGCGTTTGTAACAAGTAAATTTCCGTTAGGTTTGTAGGCAATTCCGCGGATGTTATCAAGAATGTTGTTATTTAGCCCACCGGCTGGAGCAAAAGTTTTTTTGAAAAATCCCGTTGTGTCATAAAGCTGCACAACATCACTTAACTGGTCAGATACAAGCGCTTCTGAAACTGATCTTTGAATTGCATGTTTAGGACTTTGCAGACGAGGAAAATCTGAGCGTATAAACGCTGTATCAACAAGATTTCCTGTTTCGTAATCAAATGCCATGACACGGTCAAAGGTCTAGCACGGAATAAGAAGAAGTTTGGATGAAGTAGGTTGAGACAGTTATATTTTTTCTGATGTGTTATCGATTACTTTTCCATCTGAATAAACAATTCTAGCCTTTGAAAGCTCATACCTTTTTGAAATATTTTAAAAATAGTCAATGTAACCCCCCTTAGCTGGATGTAAAAGATTGTTTATAATGTAATAAATTACTTTTCCATTATGAACATCTTTTGCTTCAATAAAGGCAGTTCCAGGAATGTAGATGCTTATAGGTAAGTTTTTT
>Ga0209721_1000481_pt1 | contig 36129 bp, 28 predicted proteins | sample TshhotsprinmetaG_FD_184139 | JGI IMG/M metagenome (GOLD analysis project Ga0209721, IMG submission 184139) | Hot spring microbial communities from South Africa to study Microbial Dark Matter (Phase II) - Tshipise hot spring metaG (SPAdes)... | ecosystem: Environmental > Aquatic > Thermal springs...
CAGCGCAGGCTCGAGCGCCTCCAGATACGCTCTGTCGCCCGTCGCGTCGGCCAGGCCCACATCCAGGTCGCTCTGCTCCTTTTTGAGCGGGTAGTTGCGCTCGGCGTGTACCGAGAGCGTGAACACCGTGGGGTCGTGCTGAAACAAGACCGCGGTTCCGTTGCCCTGGTGGGCATCCAGGTCTACAACCAGAACCCTGCCACCCCAGCCTTCGGCCCGCAGCCAGGCAATCGCGACAGCCACATCGTTAAACAGACAATAGCCCTCGGCGCGGTCGGCGTAGGCGTGGTGGGTGCCGCCCGCAAGGTTCAGCCCCAGGCCGGTATCCAGCGCATCCCTGGTGGCTGCCAGGGTACCGCCCGCTGCATGCAGGGCCCGCGTGAGCAGGCTCTGCGTCCAGGGTAGCCCCACTTTGTGGGCTTCCTGACGGCTCAGCCCGTCTGAGCGAAGCTTTTGCAGGTATCTGGGGTGGTGGGCCAGAGCCAGTGTTTCCCAGTCGATGGCGGGAGATGGCACGATGGCCAGGGTGTCCTCAAGCGCCTCGGCGACACCGGCGTACTTGTATTTTGGGAAGGGGTGGTAATCGGGCAGCTCGAGTACGCAGTGGGCAGTGGAATAAGCACGGCGCATCGCTTCTCAAAATGCCACTAAAGCCTCGAGCCCTGTGTAGCCTGTAGAGGCTTCCATATCTTTTGCACAACAAGTTGCTACTCTGAACCTGCTTAGCCTCGAGCCACCCCTGCTCATAAGGTTCCCATTGGAACCCCTCGAGGCTAAGCAAAACACCTGGCGTTTTATTCACTTGTACTGCAGCCAGGCACTCCATTCCCAGCCTCCCCGCTCCGGGGGGGATATATTTTTGCTAGGCGGTTCTTTGGAACCCAGCGGGCACACCGCTCGCAGCAGTGTATCGAATGCAGCCGGGCGTGGTTTGACCCGGTCTAAAGCGTATCGAGCTGGGCTCGCAGGGCCTGCGCGCGTTCGCGCAGGGGGGTGGCCGGGGGGTTTTCTTGCTCGAACTGCATAATGACCCTGGGGTGGATATGATGCTCGTCGGGGTTGCCAAACAGCGAGTTGAGCAGTTCGAACTCTTCTTGTGAGCGCAAAGAGGCATCCTCCCGGAACATGTTGAGATAGGTCCAGGTGAACTGAGCTTCGCTCACGGCCCCGCTCAGGTAAGCATCCAGCAAGCGCTTGTAGGGCTCGAGGTTGCTTTTGCCACCCGACTGGGGATTTTCGACCTTCACCTCGGACAAGTACAGGCTGAAAAGGCGCTCGAGGTTCTCGGGGGTGATCTCCCAGTTGTTGAGTTCAAACAGGGCTTGCCCGTTTTTGAACAAAATGATCTGCGGTGAGTGATGCACGATGCCGGTGCGCTCTGCTACTCGATTGGAGGCCGGGCGATCCTCGACTACCTTGATGATGCCCACTGGGATTTCGGGCCTCTCTCGCAGCATCTTCTCCACGTGACCCCAGCCCTGCATGGTCTTGTGGCAGGTACCGGCCTTGAAGATGGCGGTGATGGGCTGGCTATCAATGAAGGCGTCGGCCTCTTCGGCCGTGGTAATGGCATACATGCGCTCTCTCATGGCTCCGAGTGTAGCGGCAGACCGGTTGTACGAACGTCAGCCGGGACACTTCCGCAACACCCGGTACTGGCAGCTGCCCGGAAGGCCGGCTGAGGTCGTGGATGGACATACCGGCATAGCCAGCGCTGGCGCATGGGCCATCCCCAGATCCAGGCCCAGCGCTCGCTTCTAATCTGAGACGGCTTGCGCCCCGCACTCGCTGGGAACCAGAGGGCGGCCCTCCAGGGCTGTCGAGAGCACTATGGTAGAGGTTATGCGGGCCACCCCAGGTACGCATTTGATGCGATAGATGAGGGTCTCCAGGGTCTTGGTGTCGGTGGTGCGCACTTTGAGGAGGATGTCGGTTTCTCCTGCGATGCTGTGCATCTCTTCAATCTGGTGGAGCTGCTCGAGGTTGGGTTGAATTTCCCGTACGGTGGAGTTGTTGTCGAGGCGAATGGAGACAAAGGCGGTTAGTTTGAGGCCGAGGGCCTCTGGGTCTACCTGAATTTTGTAGGCCTTGATGACCCCACGGCGCTCGAGTTTTTTAACCCGGTCATGTACCGCTGCCGGTGAAAGCCCCACCCGGCTGCCAATTTCAGCATAGGAAAGTCGGCTTTCGCGCTGTAGTACGAGCAAAATGGCCCGGTCACGGGCATCTAAATGAAACATATTTGGTATTTTACCAAATAACCAAATGATGTATGGACAAAACCCCACTATATCAGATATAGTTTAATTATTCCCCCTCATCGGGGAATCAACCCAGATTCTCAACCTGAGCCACCTGCCTGTAATCCTCCGCAGGCCTGCTTTAGCCAATCCTCTTACTGGCTCAGGTTGAGCTTTTCTGGAGAAGAGGCGAGGATGTCTCAAACGGCCTTACTGCTCATCGACCTAGAACAAGGCCTCGATGTTACCGCCTACTGGGGAGAGCGCAACAACCCCCAGCTCGAGGCAAACATTACAGCCCTGCTGGCTCACTTTCGTGTGTTAGGTCGCGCAATTCTTCACATACAACATCACTCGCAAAGGCTCCAGTCGCCGCTGCGCCCTGGCCAGCCTGGTCACGACTTCAAGCCTGAAGCACGCCCGCTTGGCGGGGAGCCGGTGTTTGGTAAAGTGGTCAACAGTGCCTTTATCAGAACCGGTCTTGAGGTCTACCTGCGCCAGCGGGGCATTCATCGGTTGGTGGTCGCTGGTCTGACTACCGATCACTGTGTCTCTACCACCGTTCGTATGGCTGGTAACCTGGGTTTCGAGGTCTGGCTGGTCGGCGATGCCTGTGCCACTTTCGCCCGGAGAACCCTGCAAGGGCAGACGATTGCTGCAGAGCTGCTGCACCAGGAGCATCTATCCAGCCTGGACGGTGAATTCTGCCACGTGATAAGCACGCAAACTGTGCTCGAGCAGATTAGGGCGTGAACCAGCGCCAGGTTCCACGGTGAGCAGCGCTGGGGGCGGTAGGATGAAGACGACGAGGTCTTTTCCACATGCGCTTTTCCCTGACTGCTTTCCCGATAATCCAGGCGCCCATGGCGGGGGGAGCTACCACGCCCGAGCTGGTGGCTGCGGTCTCCAATGCCGGGGGGCTGGGTTCGCTGGCGGGGGTGTTGCTGCCACCAAACAGGCTTCGCGAAGAGATCCGCGCGATCCGCACCCGGACTGCCAGGCCCTTCAACGTCAATCTGTTCGTGCTAAAGCCTGTGCAGGCTACATCCGAAGAGCTGAGGGCTGCCATGGAGCGGCTGCAACCCATCCGGGCCGAACTGGGGTTGCCTCAAGCTACTGTCCCCAGCAAGTTCAGCGAGGACTTCGCAGCACAGTTGGAAGTGTTGATCGAAGAAAAACCCCCGGTGGTCAGTTTTCATCTCGATTTGGTGCCGGCCCAGACGGTGGAGCGCCTGCATGAAGCAGGGTGCCAGGTCATCGGTACCGCTACCAACGTGGCCGAGGCAGTGGCCTGGGAGCAGGCCGGAGCCGATTACATCTGCGCACAGGGCGCCGAGGCCGGCGGTCACCGGGGTACCTTCTTGGGCCCCGTTGAGCAGTCCCTGACCGGAACCATGGCCCTGGTGCCCCAGGTTGCCGATGCGGTAAGGGTTCCGGTGATTGCCGCGGGGGGCATCATGGACGGACGGGGGATTGCGGCGGCCCTGCTGCTGGGGGCCGTGGCCGTGCAGATGGGAACCGCTTTCCTGACCTGTCCGGAGTCGGGGATTCACCCCTTGTACAAGCAGGCCCTGCTGCAAGCGCAGGGCGACCCCACCGTGCTGACCCGAACCTTTTCGGGGCAGCACGCCAGGGGGTTGCGCAACGCCTTTATCGAGCGGATGCAGCCCTACGAAGCCCAGGTGCCGCCATATCCCATTCAGAATGCCCTAACCAGCGAGATTCGTCAGGCTGCCGCCAAAGCGGGTCGGCTCCACTTCATGTCGCTGTGGGCTGGACAGGCGGTTGCCTTGAGCCGTGCCCTGCCCGCAGCCCAGTTAGTAGAAACCTTGATGCAAGAGACCCATGCAGCCCTACGCCAGGCGCAGAGGAATCATGCGTATGAATAGACTCTTCTACGGCTGGATTGTGGTTGCGGTGGCGGTTGTCGCCACCCTAATTGCTGCTGGCAACCGCTCGGTACCCGGGGCGCTGATTCAACCCCTGCACGAGGGTACCGGCTGGCCCATGCAAAGTATTTCTTTCGCCACTGCGATTGGCCTGGTGTTGTATGGCCTGGGGGCGCCCCTGAGCGGCTACCTGATGGACCGACTGGGGCCCAAACGCATCAGCCTGGTTGGCCTGGGCTTGATGACCCTCAGCATGGCCTTGAGCGCCTTGATGACGCAAATTTGGCAGCTCAGCCTGGTCTGGGGGGTGCTGAGTGGAGTAGCCACCGGAGTGGTGGGCGGGGTGTTGGGGGCCACGGTTGCCAACCGTTGGTTCATCCAGCACCGGGGTCTGGTGACGGGCATCTTTGGGGCGGCCACCTCGGCAGGCCAGCTCATCTTCATTCCGGCGCTGGTGTTCTGGGCCAGCGGGCTAGGCTGGCGCGAGGCCAGTTGGATTATGGCAGCGGTCTCGCTGCTGGCCCTGATACCGGTGTTTTTCTTTATGAAGGACAGCCCCGCCGAGATCGGGCAGCGGGCCCTAGGTGCGGCTCCTGGCTCAGCCCTCATAAAGGTTACCGCGGATGGAGGCATTATGAGCAAAGCCCTCCGCTCGCCTACCTTCTGGCTGCTGACCGTTACCTTCTTTATCTGTGGTGCGACCTCCAATGGGCTGGTGGGGGTGCACTTCATCCCCTATGCGGTCTCGTGCGGTCTGACCCCCACCACGGCCTCGGGCATCCTGGCCCTGATGGGTGCGATGAACTTTGTGGGCACCCTGGCATCGGGCTACCTGACCGACCGCTACGACCCCCGCCTGTTGCTGTGCATCTACTACGGCTTCCGGGGTCTCTCGCTTTTGTTCTTGCCCTTTGCGACCACCCCGGAGACCCTGATCTTTTTTGCCATTTTGTTCGGCCTGGACTACATCGCTACCGTGCCCCCCACTGTGGCCCTGGTGGCCGACAATTTCGGGCGACAGAACGTGGGTACAGTGTATGGCTGGGTGTTTGCCGCCCACCAACTTGGTGCAGCGGCGGCGGCCTGGGCGGGTGGAGCCGCCCGCGACGGGCTGGGCGAGTACAACCTGGCTTTCTTGCTGGCTGGGGCGCTGGGCCTTGCTGCGGCATTGCTTTCGTTGGTCATCCACCGATCTCGCAAGCCGGTTGCGGCCCGTGGGTAATGGGCGCTAAGCAGAATTCATACCGGATTCGGTCGGTTCGTCATCGGATGGTGGCCTCGCCTCGTCCACACCGCGCCGAGGCGACCGACCGAAGTGATCCGCGTGGCGTAGGGCGATACCTCTGTATTGCATCACAGGAACGCGATACCGGTTTTGTTGAACTAACGGAACGCAATACCGCCCCTTGGAAGGGAGTTGCTTTCTTCGCCGACCGCAGGGAGGGGTGGGGTGCGTTCTAGGATTCTGGTTGCGCCGTGAGCGGCGCAACAAAGCCTCCGAAGTTTTTTGATCTGGAAGTTTATCTTTTTGAATCCGGCATAAGCCCCTCCCCGTAGAATCTGCTATCCCGCCAGATGCATTCGTATTGAGTCAACGGATCGGAGCGCTGCGGTGTCTCCCGAAAAAAGCAGCATCTGTGGAAGTCAAGAACAACGCAAGGCTTTTCTGCAGCTCCGACAGCAACAAAATGGAGCCGTGAGGGCTCAGGTGTACTTGTCGCCTCGCACGACCTCGACCGTTTCCACATAGGCTATGACGGCATAGTTGGCAAAGTAGACCTCGGCCAGGCGGGCAAGGATTTTTTCTGCGACATCTGGGCTGACGATGGTCTCGAGCCGGACGTTGCTTCCCTCCCACTCGCTGGCCCGTACCCCTCGGCTTCCCTCGCCACGGGCAGGGGTGATGGTGTAGCCCTTGGCGCCCAGCCTTTTGATCTCCCGAACCAGTTTTTCCTCCAAGAAACCCTCGGCGATGATGGTGACCAGCTTGAGCGAAACCAGGGCCATTAACTACCTCCGTGGAGCCAGCGGGAAAGTGCAAAGTAGATTGGGATTCCCAGCGTCAGGTTGAAGGGAAAGGTGATGCCGAGCGAAGCGGTGAGATAGTAGCTGGGGTTGGCCTGAGGCAGAGCAATTCGCACAGCGGCTGGGGCCGCAATGTACGAAGCACTGGCCGCCATAGTGCCCAACACCATGGCTCCTCCCACCGACATGCCTGCTAGGCTGCCGAGCCAGACCCCTAGGGCACCTTGCACCAGCGGCATCAGGATTCCAAAGCCAATCAAGAAAAACCCCACGGCGCGCAGGTCTCGCAAGCGTTTGGCTGCCACCATTCCCAGTTCCAGCAAAAACAGCACCAGCACGCCGCGAAACGGTTCCACAAACACTGGAGCAATCTGTTTGAGGCCCTCAGGGCCGGCCAAAAAGCCCATCAACGAACCCCCCACAAGCAGTAAAATGCTTTTGCCCGCAAAAATCTCGCGCACCGCCTCGCCGATGGAGCCCTCTCCCAGGCTGCGCCGGGCTAGTAGCAGCGCAATCACGATGGCCGGGACTTCCAGAATGGCCACCAGGGTGGGCATGAAGCCCTCCACGGGTTGCCGTGCAGCCTGCATGAAGGTGGTGGCTGCGATGAAAGTCACGGCGGATACCGAGCCATAGTGAGCCGCTATAGCGGCTGCGTTGACCACATCAAAACGCCCCAAACGGCGCAGCGTCACATAGGAGAGCAGTGGTGTGAGTACGCTCAGGATTAGCGTAGCCAGGGCCGGCTTCCACAACTCGGCAAAGGGCGTTGTGGAGAGGGCGGCCCCACCCTTAAGGCCGATGGCCAGCAGGAGATAGATCGAGAGGGTGGTATAGAGCGCGTCGGGGATTTTGAGGTCGGACTTAACCAGCGTGGCCGTGATGCCCAGGGCAAAGGCCAGCACAGCAGGGGAGAGCAGATTGATACGAAGCAATTCCAGCGTATCCACTGTTCAGGATTGTACAGCCTGTGGAAGGGTGACAAGCGTCAGGCTCACCTCGAGAGCTGTGCCACTTCTATCCTTCTAACTCTCTTAGTGCTTTCTCGATCTGCTGCTCGAGGTTCGTTTGCTGGGTCGTCAGCTCGACTTCCTGGTCTCCCAGCGATTGCAGGGTATCCTCGAGCCGGCCCAACTCGCCCACCAACCGTGCCCGCAAGCGACCCTCTTCGCCCGAATTGCCCAGTGGGGCCAGGTTGCTCTGAATCTGGGTTTGTCGGCTGTAGATTTTTTGGCGCTCCTTGGCCACGTCGCTTTGCTTGGTTTCCAGGGTGTGGAGCTGGTCGTAGAGGGCCAGTAGGGCCTTGAGTTTGGAAAAACTGGTCTGGTCGAGATATTTTCCCTGGAAATACGCCTCCAGCGTCTGCATCTGCAGACGGCTGACCTCTTCGTGGCGCGTTTGTAGATAGCGTTCCGCTACCACAAACTGGGACTGGCCTTGGGCCTTGCTCTGGACGCGCCAGCGGGCCAATTCACTGGTGCTTTCAACAGGGTCGAGGCTATCGAAAAGCTCGTAACCGGCCCGACGGCTGTGTTCAATTACGACCTCGCTCGGATGGGGGGTGTTGTTCTGGATTTCGTAGTGGGTGTACTGGATGTGGTACTCCTGGATTAATAGATAACCCGATTTGAGAAAGAGCTTTGCCAAGCGGGTTTCGCTTTGCACCTGGGTGCGCACCTGAATACCCAGCTCCACTGCATAGGCCACGATGACCTCGGCCCCGTCGGGGCTGAAGGCCAGCACAGCTTCGCCGGCATATTCGCCCTGCTCGAGCACCGTGACCGGCCCACGCTCGAGCGAGAGCCCGGTGGAGTTTTTGAAACGCAAGCTGGCAACCGGGTTTTTGGCCTGTTTCTGCTTATTGAACAGCAGTTCACGCTGGCCCGAGAGCCGGGTGCTGAGGATGGGCACCATGGCCGACTGGCCCCGCCGCACGCTCACTGGGTGTTCGATCTGGTAGGCAAACAGCGCGCCTCGCTCGGCACCTCGCGCAACGGACTGAGTGGATTGCTCGAGGCTTTCGGCTAGCGCGGCTGCTGGCTTTGGATAGCGATGGGCCACCATGCTGGGCGGCTCCATCGCGTAGACGAATGCGGGGCTGGCGCGAGCTGCGGGAACCGCCTCGAACTCGATGGGTTCCTCCACGGTGCGCTCTTCATCCTCTACCAGCGGGCGTTCGGGGGTGTTGGGCTGGTGCAGGGCATAGCGAAACGAGACCGGCATCCCGGCTACCAGCGATAGATGGACATTTTCCAGATCTTCGTCCAGGGTGTTGTCGAACAGCCCCCAGCCCTGCAGGAGAATCGTCCGACTATTCGGGTCTGGGTTGGTTCCCTCCGCATCGGCCAGGAGCCGATAACTGACCCGCCAGGCCGGCGCTGGGCCAATATAGCCGATGCGCAGGTCGTGTTTGCCCTGGCTCAGGTGCAGCAGGGCGCTGCTGCGCTCTTTATCCGTAGCGATGGTGCGCAGAAAGAACTCCAGATCGTGGCTGGCTCCTTCATCCAGTAGATCTATTCGCTCGACTTGGTCTAGCTCCAACACCCGTACAATTTTCTCACTTGGCAGATACAAGCTCAGTTTGCCTCGCTTGAGGTGATCCTCGTCCTCGAGCTCGGCTCCAACCAATTGGCCTTCCAGGGTCTCGCTCCCCGCCCGTACGCGTACCATGCGTCCGCGTAAGGCGCTTAGTAAATCGGTCAGGCTGTGCTCGGGGGAAAGCTCGAGGGGTTTCCGACTTACACTGGGATTGCGATCCGGCGGGGTTTCAAACTCCAACCCCAGAACCAGGCCGTTCTGGCTGATGACGACCAGGCTCTTGAGCACGTCGTCCATGGCCGCACGGGGAAACTCGAGCTGCAACGCCTGACCTTCAAAAAGTCCGCGCCGCTCAAAAAACCCCAGGCCGTGCTTGTAGAAGGTAACCCGCCTAATGGGAAGGCTCATGGTCTCAGATTAACCCAAAAGCCGCTTGAACTTCGTTTGGAACTACCTTGGGGCGCCCCTTTAGCGGGTCAATCCAGACCCAGTCAGTCTCGCACTCCACCAACAAGACCCCCTTGCGCACAATTTTGTTGTGACGGGTAGCCCGAAAGCCACGGAAAGCCACAATCTCGGTGCTGACCTCCAACTCCTCGCCCAGAAGAGCCGGGCGGTAGTAGGTGATGGTGTGCCGGTATACCACCGGCAGCACCCCAAGCTGGCGCAGCCGCGTCAGCCCGACGCCCATGCTCTCGGCATGAGCGGTTACGCAGTCCTCGATGTAGCGCAGGTAGACCGCATTGTTGACGTGTTGCAGGCTATCGATATCGGTTTCGACCACTACGCGGCGCTGGCTGAAACGGTGTCGTTCCATTCCGAAGCCATTCTAAGCGCACCCACAACGGGAGGTGGCCATTATGGTTCAGCGCTGTTTGCAGTGCTGCGGGGTCGTGAAGTCGAATTTAGAAGTGGGGCTGAGCCGTACCCGGTTACGATGCACAAATGGCTTTTGGGCTAACCCCTCTTGAGATTTCCCGCCGAGAACCGGTTTACTGGCCTTGTCCCAGCGAATAGCCTGGCTTGCCATCGAAGTTGTAGAGGTGCTCGGTCTTGATGAAATCCATGCCGGCGTTGGCAATCTTCCCAAGCAGCTCAACAATATCGTGGTGGCTGGGCGTACCATTTGTGGCCATAAATCGCCCGCGCCAGTGGTCGGTGCGAAAGGTCTCTGGAAAGCCGCCGGGCCAGACCTTCACGCCTCGGTTGGTAATGAGTGCGAGCTTGAGTTTGTCGGTAGAAAGGGGCTCGAGCAGCTTGGCTAGCTCCTCGGGTTTGGTACCGCGCCAGTTGAAAAACACATCAATCCCGACCAGATCTTTCTGGGCGGGCCTGGGGTTGCGAACCATCAGGGGTACCATTGGCTGCCTGCTGGCCTCGCCAAACTTAGCGGGGCGCAGACGCTCGGGGAGTTGACCCAGCCGCTCGATTACGGCCTGGGCAAACTCAGAGGTGCCCACCTTTTTCTCACTGACCCGCTCGTCGTAGATATCAGCGGTATGAATGCCGTCTTCCAGGGTCTTGAGCCAGGCGTTCTTGATGCGGGCGGCGGCCTCGGGCTGCCCAATATGCACCAGCATCAGGATAGCCCCCTGCAATAACCCCGAAGGGTTGGCAACCCCCTTACCTGCAATATCTGGTGCACTGCCGTGTACAGCCTCAAACATGGCGCAGTCGTCCCCCACGTTGGCCGAACCAGCCAGACCTACCGAACCGGCCACCTCGGCAGCGATGTCCGACAGGATATCGCCGTAGAGGTTGGGAGCCAGAATTACGTCGAAGCGCTCGGGCATCTCGGCTAGGCGGGCCGCACCGATGTCGACAATCATGTGCTCCTTGTTGATCTCGGAGTACTCGGCCCCGATCTCATCGAAGATCTGGTGAAAAAGCCCGTCGGTGATCTTCATGATGTTGTCTTTGGAGATACAGGTGACCTTTTTGCGTGCGTTGCGCCGAGCGAACTCGTAGGCATAGCGCACGATGCGTTCGGTGCCTGGCCGGGAGATCAGCTTAAGGGCCATGGTGACCTCGTCGGTCTGACGGTACTCGATGCCGGCGTAGAGATCCTCTTCGTTCTCACGTACGATGACCAGGTCGATGGCTTTGTGTTTGGTGGTGACAAAAGGCTCGTAGCTTTGCACGGGCCGGACGTTGGCGTACAGGCCCAGGGTTTTGCGAACGGTTACGTTGAGGCTCTTGTAGCCGCCGCCCTGGGGGGTGGTGATGGGGGCTTTGAGGAAAACTCGGGTGCGGCGCAGGCTCTCCCAGGCGCTCTCCTCGATGCCGCTGGTATGCCCTCGGCGGTAGACCTCCTCGCCAATTTCGATGACCTCGGGCTCGAGCAAAGCCCCCCCGGCCTCCAGAATTCGCAGCACCGCCTGCATGATCTCGGGGCCGATGCCGTCGCCATAAGCTACCGTGATGGGTGTTTCGCGCATGCTCACTCCTTCCGTTCCCAAATCTAGACGATGCCACAGGAGAGAAAACCCGTTTGTCTCCTGGTCAAAATCTGCTAAACTGCCCCTTACCCTGGGGAATAACAGCCCTCGACTGGGGTAGACTCACCACCATGGATCTACCTACGCATCCTCTGGTGGGAATCATCATGGGCTCGAGGTCGGACTGGGAGACCCTCCAGCACGCCGCCATTACCCTGGAGCAACTGGGGGTTCCCTTCGAGGTGCGGGTGGTCTCGGCCCATCGCACCCCCGATCTGCTGTTTGCCTATGCTGAGCAGGCCGAAGCGAGAGGCCTCGAGGTGATTGTCGCGGGTGCTGGCGGGGCAGCCCACCTCCCCGGTATGACCGCAGCCAAGACCCGGCTGCCGGTGCTGGGGGTCCCGGTGGAGTCCAAGAGCCTCAAGGGGCTGGACTCCCTGCTGTCCATCGTGCAGATGCCGGCGGGCGTTCCGGTCGGCACCCTGGCCATCGGGCGGGCCGGAGCGATTAATGCCGCTTTGCTTGCGGTGAGCATCCTGGGCAACAAGTACCCGGCGTGTAGGTGGGCCTTGGAGACCTTCCGCCGCCAGCAAACCGAGGCCGTGCTGGCCCAGCCAGACCCCCGTCAGGAGGCATAGCAGGCGGCCTGGTTTTGGTAAACGCACGGTGTGCAGAGGATGCCATAAACTTGATGAAGATGGAATCCTGGGCCTACCGGGGCGGAGTGCCAGCTATCGTGCTGGTTTGTGTGCTCTTAAGTCTGTTCTGGCAGGGCCACCCGTGGGTTGTCTGGCTCTCGCTTGGGATGGTACTGCTGCTGGTAGCGCTTCTGCTCAGACGGCTTTTTGTGCTGGAACGCAAACAACAACTTCTGCAGCGTCAGGCCGAACAGGTTTTTGAGGATGTGGATCTGCTGGTTTTGAAGTTGGACCTCGAGGACCGCATTGTTTTTTGTAATCGCTACCTGCTCGAGCTAACCGGTTGGACCTGGCCCGAAGTGGCCGGTCGCAACTGGTCTGAGCTGTTTGTTCCAGCCGAGGAGAGGGCCATGCTGCACCTGCCCAGGGTCGAGGGGGCACCCCAGCACAAAAGCAGCCTCCTCACCCGGCAAGGGGGGCTTCGGCAGGTGTTGTGGAGCCGCACCCTGGATCGTAACGAACATGGGCAGGTTATCGGAACAACCTCCATCGGACAGGACATAACAGACTACAGCCGGGCCGAGGAGGAGCGGCTACAGAGTGAGCAGATGCTCCATCAGATTGCCAAAGCCGTACAGGACGTGGTGCTGCTGCTTGATGCCGATGCTGTAGTTCGCTACGTGACGCCCTCCATATACCCAGTGGCAGGCCTAAAGCCAGAGGAGGTGGTGGGCCGCTCGGCCTATGATGTGCTCGATCCCGAGCAGGCCCGCATCTTTCAACAAATGGCCGCAAAGGCTACTCCGTCCGAACACTTTGTTCGGGCTGGGTTCGCCTACTGCCATCCCGATGGCCGCAACCGCGTTTTGGAAGCCTCTATTAACTTCCTCTTCACGCCCCAGGGGGAGTTTCGGGGGGCTGTGGTGGGCATCCGCGATGTAACCACACGACACCAGGCCGAGCAGGCCGTGCGTGAGAGTGAACAGCGCTTGCGCGAGCTGACCAATTCCATGCGCGATGTGGTGATGCTGCTGGATGTGCAAGGTGCCATCGAGTACGTCACGCCTTCGATCGAGGAAGCGCTGGGGTTCGTCCCCGAGGAGTTACAGGGCCGCAACGCCTTTGACTTTTTTGACCCTGAGGATCACCCCTGGGTGCTCGAGGCAGTGCAGGCAGCGCGGGAGGGCAGACGGCCCTTGAGGCTGGAGTACCAGCACCGCCACCGGGACGGCTATAGGGTCTGGCTCGAGACCCAGCTAGATTTTGTGTATGACCCCCAGGGCAGACCCCTACGAATGGTTCTGGGGGCTCGTCAGATTCAGGACCGCCGCAATGCTGAGGAGCAGCTACGCAAGAGCGAGCAGATGTTGCGACAGGTAACCGACGCCATTCAGGACATCGTTTTGTTGACCGATGAAAATGCCATTGTGCGCTACATAACGCCATCGGTGCAGAAAGTAGCAGGTATACCGCCCGAGGCGATTGTCGGGCGTTCGGCCTATAGCCTTCTGGATGCCGAGCAGTCCCAGCGCTTCCAAGCCCTTTCGGCGGTGGCAAGCCCTGAGAACCCCAACGCTCAAACACAGTTTACTTTTTTGCGGCCCGACGGCCGTATGCTCCAGTTGGAAGCCTCCATCAATTTCCTGTTCGATGCCCAAGGCCGCGACCGGGGTGCCGTGACGGGCATTCGCGATGTGACCGAGCGCAATCGAGCCGAGCAGTCGGTGCGCGAGAGCGAGCAGATGCTCCGCCAGATTACCAACGCCATGCAGGATGTGGTGGCCCTGACAGACCCGGTGGGGTACCTGCGCTACGTCACACCCTCAGTCGAACGCTTACTGGGTTATACACCCGATCAGATGCGGGGTCAGCTGGCGTTTGACTTCCTGGCTCCTGAAGACCGCGCGGTGGCCCAGATACTGGCCGAACGGAGCCTCGCCGGAAAGGGGTCTTACCACCTCGAGGCCCGCTACCGCCACCGCGATGGACAGTATCTTTGGATCGATACCATCGTCAACTTTATCTGCGACGAGCAGGGCAACGTCATCGGGAGTGTGGTCAGTGGGCGCGATGTGACCGAGCGCCGCCTGGCCGAGGAGGCGCTGCGCGAACGCGAGTACCGCCTGCGCCAGATTACAAACTCCATCCGCGATGTAGTGCTGTTGCTCGACCCGAGAGGTACCGTTCAGTACGTGACCCCATCGGTGCAACTGATGCTGGGATTCAGGCCCGAGGAGCTGATGGGCCAGCGGGTGTCGACCCTGGTTAGTCCTCAGGACTGGGGCCGCTTACGCCGGGAGGGCTTGCGGGCTGTGCGCTCGCGTGGGGCTTACAGGCTAGAGTACGAATGTCGTCACAAGGAAGGGTATCAGGTCTGGATTGAGGGATTGATCAATTTCGTCTGGGATGACGGGAACAGGCTTCAGGGCATTGTTGTGGGCATGCGCGACATCAGCGAGCGCAAGCAGCAACAGGCCTATGTCGAATACATGGCCTACCACGACGAGTTGACCAAACTGCCCAACCGCCGGGCGTTACGCCGGGCAGCCGAGGAGCTGCTGGCGAGGGCTGCCCAACACGAGACCCCGGTGAGCCTGCTTTATCTCGACCTGGATAACTTCAAGACCATCAATGACTCGCTCGGCCACGATGTGGGGGATGAGCTTTTGGTGGAAGTCTCACAGGTATTGAGCAGACAACTGCGTTCCGACGATATGCTCGCACGTTTGGGGGGCGATGAGTTTGCCTGCATGCTGTTCAACACCGATGCGGAACAGGCTAGGCAGGTAGCCGTTCGCATGTCCAGGGCCATTCGCACAGCTCTGGGCTCGAGCCCTGCCTCGCCGAGCTTGCCCAGCCTGGGGGTTAGTGTGGGCATTGCCAGTTACCCCAAGGACGGCCGAACTTTTCTGGAGCTGCTCAAGATGGCCGATATTGCCATGTACCAGGCCAAAGACTCGGGCAGCCGGGTGGTCATCTACGACTCTGCCAAGAGTCCATACACCGAGGAGCGAATGCAGTTCGAAGCAGACCTGCGCAAAGCGGCTATGGAACAACAACTGCAAATGTTGTACCAGCCCATCTGGCACCTCAAGGAACACCGCATAGAAGGAGCAGAGGGGCTCTTGTGCTGGCGTTACCAGGGGAAAGTGCTCAGTGCTTCGGAGTTTATTCCACTGGCCGAGGAGATTCATCTGGTTGAGCAGATGGATCAAATTGCGCTACGGCAAGGCCTACTCCAGCTCAAGCAATGGCAGCAGCAAAAGCAGCCCTTCCGCTTGTCGCTCAACATCTCAACCCAGTCCCTGGTTCAGCCCGAAGTAGTACGGGCGCTGCTGCAGCAGCTGACCGAGGCCGAGGTCGATCCCCGCCTACTGACCCTCGAGGTTACCGAGAGCGTTTTGCTGCGCGATCCTGATGCGGCTCGAAGGGTGCTGGGGGTATTCAAAGCACTGGGGGTAGGCATAGCCATCGACGATTTTGGCAGCGGGTATGCCTCGCTGGGTTACTTGCGCCAGCTACCGCTCGATCGCCTTAAGATTGACCGCAGCTTCATCAGCTACCTGGGCACCAGTGCGCGTGACGAAAAGCTGGTGCGGGCGGCCATCGACCTGGGCCATAGCCTCGAGGCCGATGTGGTGGCCGAAGGGGTGGAAACGCCCATGCAGCTAGAGTGGTTGCGCGAAAACGGTTGCGACCTGGCCCAAGGCTTCCTGGTAGGTCAACCCATCCCGATGGATGCCTGGCCAGCCCATGAGCATGTGATGGGCCCCAGGACAGTCTCCACCGATACAGACGATCGGTAAGTGCCAACTGTAGGTGTAGCGAGGGGACTGACCGAAGGTATTCGCGCAGAGGAAGGCGGTACTTCCCGGCTCCCAGTGGCTCTCGACCTGTTTCCAAGCGTCGGGTAGGCTAGGGTCGTGCGAATTGGCATTTTGGGCGGTGGACAGCTGGGCCGGATGCTGGCCCTGGCCGGTTATCCTTTGGGTTTACAGTTCCGTTTTTTTGACCCCTCCCCCCAGGCGCCTGCGGGCCAGGTGGCTGAGCTGGTGGTGGGCGATTACAGCGATGCGGGGGCCTTAGAGCGCTTTGCCGAGGGGCTGGACCTCATCACCTACGAGTTTGAAAACATCCCGCTGGAAGCAGCCCTGGCCCTGGCCGATCGGAGGCCGGTCTACCCCCCTGTGCGGGCTTTGGAGGTGGCCCAGGACCGCCTGAGGGAGAAGGCTTTCTTCCGGGCGTTGGGCATTCCCACCCCCCTTTTTTACCCGGTGCAGACCCAGAACGACCTCTTGGATGGCCTGGAGCGCACCGGTTTTCCGGCCCTGCTCAAAACCCGCCGGCTGGGCTACGACGGTAAAGGGCAGTATCTTCTGCGCAACCCGGCCGACCTGGAGGCGGCCTGGGCAGCCCTAGGGGGGCAGCCGCTGATCCTGGAGGCCTTCGTGCCCTTTGAGCGGGAGCTCTCCATCCTGGCGGCGCGCAACCGAGAGGGCCGGATGGCCTTTTATCCCCTGGTGGAGAACCACCACCGAGGGGGCATCCTCCACACCAGCTTAGCCCCGGCCCCGCACACCCCGGCCCGGCTGCAGCACCAGGCCGAGGCCATGGCCCGCCGGGTGATGGAGGAGCTGGGGTATGTGGGGCTTCTGGCCATCGAGCTTTTTGAGCTCGAGGGGGTGCTCTGGGCCAACGAGATGGCCCCCCGGGTGCACAACTCCGGCCACTGGACCCTTGAAGGGGCCGAGACCAGCCAGTTCGAGAACCACCTGCGCTCGGTGCTAGGCCTGCCTTTGGGCGCCACCGAGCCCCGGGGGCATTCGCTCATGCGCAACCTGATCGGTCTTAGGCCCGAGGCTGCCCGGGTGCTGGCAATCCCCGGGGCACACCTGCACTGGTACGGCAAGGAGGTGCGGCCCGGGCGCAAGGTGGGGCACATCACCCTGCGGGCCGAGACCCCAGAGGGGCTGGCCCAGCGCCAAGAAGCCCTCGAGGCCCTGCTTACAGGTTGAAGTACCTGGCCGCGGGGTGGTGCACCACGATAGCGCTGGTGGACTGCTCGGGGTGGAGCTGGTACTCCTCGCTCAGCTCGATGCCGATCTCCTGCCACTGCAAGAGCTCCTGCAGGTAGCGCTGGTCCTCCAGCCTTGGGCAGGCCGGGTAGCCGAAGCTGTAGCGGCTGCCCTGGTAGCCCTGGCGGAAGAGGCCCTCCAGGCTGGTGGCGTCGTCCTGGGCGATGCCGAGCTGCTGGCGGACGCGCTTATGCCAGTACTCGGCCAAGGCCTCGGCCATCTCCACCGAGAAGCCGTGCAGGTAGAGGTAGTCCTGGTAGGCGTCGGACTGGAAGAGCTGCTGGGCCACCTGGGAGACCCGGCGGCCCATGGTGACCACCTGGGCGGCCAGCACGTCCCGCGCCCCGTTGGCCCAGGCTGCCTGCGGGAACCAGCTGGCCTCGTCGCCTATGGGATCGGCGTACCGGGGGCGGAAAAAGTCGGCGATGCACAGGTGGCGCGAGCTGGCCCCCATCTGGCGGGGGAAGTTGAAGCGGAACAGCTCGGCCCCGCTTTCCGGGTGGAAGACGATCAGGTCGTTTTTGTCGGCGGCCACCGGCCAGTAGCCATAGGCCACCGCGGGCTCCAGCCAGCCCTCGGCCATGGCCTGCAGGACCATCTCCTCGAACATAGGCTCGGCCACGCGCTCGAGGAAGGCCTCGTACTCGGCCTGGCCCATCTCGCCCTTGCGAAAGCCCCACTGCCCACGGAACAGGGCGTTTTTGTTGACGTAGCGGGAGATCACCCCGATCTCGAGCTCGCTTTTGTCCACCACCCTGCGGCCCCAGAAGGGCGGCCGGGGGATGCGGGGGGCCGGGGGGGTGTGGGAGGGGATGTACTCGGAACCTGCCATCAGCTTCTCCTGCAGAATCTCGTAAGCGGTTTTGTACTTGTGCCCGCTCACCTCGCGGGCGGTCAGGCGCGGGGGGGCATGGCCGGTCAGCTCCTCCATGAGCTGGAGGCCATCGAAGGCGTCGGTGGCGTAGTAGACCGGCCCGGTGGTGTAGGTCTGGCGCAGGTCGTTTTCCACATAGTGCCGGTTCAAGGCCGCCCCGCCCAGGATGACCGGCAGGCGGTAGCCGCGCTGGGCCATATACTCCAGGTTTTCCTTCATGACCACGGTGCTCTTGACCAGAAGCCCGCTCATCCCCACCGCGTCGGGCTTATGCTCCTCGACGGCGGCCAGGATGTTCTCGATGGGCTGCTTGATGCCCAGGTTGACCACCCGGTAGCCGTTGTTGGAGAGGATGATGTCCACCAGGTTCTTGCCGATGTCGTGGACATCGCCCTTGACCGTGGCCAGCACTAAGGTGCCCTTGTGCACCCCCTCCAGCCTATCCATCCGGGGCTCGAGGTAGCGTACCGCGGCCTTCATGCACTCGGCAGCCTGCAACACAAAGGGCAGTTGCATCTTGCCCTCGCCGAACAGGTCGCCCACCACCTTCATGCCCTCCAGCAGGATCTGGTTGATGATCTCCACCGGGCTGTAGCGCTCCAGGGCCTGCTCGAGGTCGGCCTCCAGGCCCACCTTGCGCCCCTCGATGATGCGTTTTTTCAGCCGCTCCTCCAGGGAAAGTCCGGCCAGAGGGTCGCGGGCCGGCCCCCCATCCACCTTGTGCTGGTGGAAGTAGTCCACGAAGGCGAACAGGGGGTCGTAGACCGCCTCGCCCTCAGGGCCCCACTGCCGCCGGTCGTAGATCAGGTCTAGGGCCAGCCGGTAGGCCTCGGGGGGAATCTGGCTGATGGGCCGGATCTTGCCGGCATTCAGGATGGCTGCGGTCAGGCCGGCCTTGACGCACTCGTCCAGGAAGACCGAGTTCAGCACCACCCGGGCCTGGGGGGCCAGGCCAAAGGAGACGTTGGAGATGCCCAAAATGAAGCCCACCTCGGGCAGCAGCGCGCGTACCCGGCGGATGCCCTCGATGGTCCACATGGCCAGCTTGCGGGTCTCCTCGTCCCCCTGGGTGATGGGGAAGGTCAGCAGGTCGAAGAGGATGGAGTGGCCGGGAATGCCGTGGTGCTGGGTGAGCCGCTCGTACATGCGAAGGGCGATCTCCACCTTGCGCTCTACCGTCTTGGCCATGCTGGCTTCCTTGTCCTCGTCGATGGCGAGGGCCACCAGGGCAGCCCCGTGGCGCTTGGCCAGGCTGGCGATGCGGTCGAACTTTTCCAGGCCGTCCTCGAGGTTCACCGAGTTCAGAATGGCCCGGCCTCCCAGGTGCTCCAGGGCCAGCTCCATCACCTCGGGCTGGGTGGTGTCGACCATGATGGGGATCGGCACGCGGGTGGCGAAGCGCTTGAGCACCTCGCACATCTCGTGCACCTCGTCCCGCCCGGTCCAGGCCACCGAGACGTCCAGCACGTGGGCCCCCTCGGCTACCTGTTCGTTGGCCAGCTCGCTCATCCCGTCGAAATCGCCGGCAAAGAGCAGTTCGCGGAATTTCTTGCTGCCGGTGGCGTTGGTGCGCTCGCCCACAATCAGGATTCCGGTGTCCTGCCGCAGAGGGACACTCTGGTAGAGGCTGGCCACCTGGGCCGAAGGGGGCAGGGCCGGGGTGGGCCGGGGGCGGGCCTGCCGGGCTTCCTGCAGGGCCTGGGCCAGGGCTTGGATGTGCTGCGGCGTGGTGCCGCAGCAGCCCCCGGCGGCGTTGAGCCCGTACTCCAGCACGAACTTGCGCTGCCAGCGGGCCAACTCCTCCGGGGTCAGGTCGAAGACCGCCCGCCCCCCCTCGTTGCGGGGTAGGCCAGCGTTGGGCAGGCAGGCGACGAAGCGGGTTGCGTTCTGGCAGAAGTAGCGGATGTGCGAGTCCATCAGGTCGGGACCTACCGCGCAGTTGAGGCCCACCACATCCACCGGCAGGTTTTCCAGCACGGTCAGGGCCGCGGCATCGTCGGTGCCCACCAGCATGGTGCCGGTGGCCTCGAGGGTCACCTGCACCTGCAAGGGCACCTCCCGTCCGGCAGCCCGCATGGCCTCCCGGACGGCCAGCACCGCGCAGCGCACCTGCAGAATGTCCTGGCAGGTCTCGAGCAGGATCAGGTCCACCCCCCCCTCAACTAGCCCCTGGGCGGCTATCTGGTACGAGGCAAAAAGCTCCTTCCAGCCGATCTGACCCAGCGAGATGAGCTTGGTGCCCGGTCCCAACGCCCCGGCCACGAAGCGGGGCTGGCCGTCCTGCCGGGCCTGCGCATCGGCAGCCTTTCGGGCGATGCGCGCCCCAGCAAAGGCCAGGTCGTAGGCCTCGGCCTCGAGGCCGTACTCCACCAGCACATGGGGCAGGCAGCCGAAGGTGTTGGTCTCGAGCACGTCGGCCCCGGCCTCCAGGTAGCTTTGGTGGATGGCCTCGATGACATCGGGCCGGGTGCGGTTCAGAACCTCCGGGCAGCCGTTGTACTGGGGCCCGCCGTAGTCGGCATCGCCCAGGTTGTACTTGAAGATCTCGGTACCCATGGCCCCGTCGTAGATCAAGACCCGCTGGGAGAGGGCTTGCAGGTAGGGGAAGGCCCGGGCCCGGGCCTCGCGCCGGTAGCCCTCGGCTCCTAGGGGCTCGAGGCCTTGCTCGGCAAAAAAGTCGCGACGCACAGTGGTCATTGTAGGGTATGGTATACCAGACAACCCAGAAAGTCTGGCCCCGAATCACCCGTTCATGGTTCGTTCAACCCCCCCCTCCTACCCTGGGGGCAGCGCTGGGGAAGCCCAGCAGCCCCTCAGGAGGAAGAGCCATGAAAACACTGCTCAAATCAGTACTGGTCCTGGCAACCCTGACCCTGGCCGCCTGCGGCGGACAGACCCCGCCTCGAGCGCCAGGTCCGGATGAAGTGGTGGTGGCCCCGGCCACCCGGGTGCTGGAGGCCGAGGCCCGCACGGCCCTGCAGCGGGTTGATGAGGCCGGCACGCTCTACTTTGCGGCCAGCAGCGCCCAGGCCAGGGCCTTGGAGGCCGGGCACGTGTTGGTCAGCGAGCCCGCCCCGGCCATCCCCTACGGCCTGTTGCGCAAGGTCAAGACGGTGCGGCGCGAAGGCGATCTGATCGTGGTCGAGACCGAGCCAGCCCGAATTCAGGATGCGGTCTACCAGGGCACCCTGGAGGTCTCACGCCCGCTGCGGCCCGAGGATGTGCGCGGTGCGGTAGCCCTGCAGTCGGGGGTGAGCGCCCAGGCCTTCAGGCTGACCCTGGACTCCGACCTGGGCAGCGGCGGCCGGGTGCGGGTCACGGGCGAGGTAAGCATAGAGCCGATCCTGGACTTTTATCTGGGCCTGCATGTCGACGAATGGTTTGGGCCCATCCCGGTCAACATCGACCTCAACGCTCGCACCCGGGTGGGCATCGACCAGCGGGCCCGGCTGAACTTCACCGGCAGCCTGGCCCACACCTTCCGCCACGAGGTGGCCATCGCCCGCTACGACTTCGCGCCCATCGTCTTCTTCCTGGGCCCGGTGCCGGTGGTGCTGACCCCCAAGCTCACAGTCTACCTGGGCACCGACGGCAACCTGAGCGCCCGCTTCACCTTCGAAGCCCGCCAGGAGCTGCGGCTGGTGGTGGGTTTCGAGTACAACTCCGATACCGGCTTCCGCGACCTGAGCGAGCGCACCCTGCGGCTCAGCACCGACCGCCCTACCTTCGAAGGCAGTGTGGAGGTGCGGGGCTTCGTGGGGGTACGGTTCGAGGTGCTGATCTACGGCCTGGTAGGGCCTTTTGGGGCTCTCGAGGCCGGCCCCGAGTTCAGCGCCAACCTCTCCGGCATGGGGCCCAGCCGGTTGCTGTGGGATCTGAACGCCTGCCTGTGGCTCAAGGTGGGCATCCGCTCCATCGATATCCTGGGTATCCGCTACGACCGCGAACTGTTCCGCGCCTGCCTGGACATTGCCCAGTACGGCAACAACCCGCCCAGCGCCCACATCGTCTCCCCCTTGTCCAGCACCCTGGCCTACCAGGGGGTGGCCCTGGCCCTGCGGGGCTCGGTCACCGATCCCGACCCCGGCCACCGGGAGCGGCTGGCCTGCCGCTGGACCTCCAGCAACGCCGCCGACTTCCCCTTGGGCAGCCTGAACGGTTGTGAGCCGAGTCATGCCTTTACCTCGACCGGGCGGCGCACCCTGACCCTGACCACCACCGACCCCGCCGGGGCCAGCGCCAGCGCCCGTGTGGAAATCAACGTGCAGGAGCGCCCGGCCCTGTTGGCTCAGATTACCAGCCCGGCCGAGGGTAGTTCCTGGTACCCAGGCACATCCGCCCAGAGCCTGCGCGGCACCATCACGGGTGGAACGGCCCCCTACCGCTACACCTGGCGGGCGGTCTACCCCTACCCGGGCGGTACCTCCCATACGCTGTTCAGCGGCAGCAGCGACTCGCGAACCCTGCCCAGCCACACCTGGCGGCCCGATGCCACCCTGCCTACCCCAAGCTGCAGCGGCAACTGGAACGGGCGGCTCTACCTCGAGGTCACCGATGACCTGGGCACAAGCCACACCACCTTCATCAACTTTTCCTACGGAACCTTGTGCTGAGCGATGTTTCAGAGCCCCCAGGCCCCAGAGGCCTGGGGTTTATTATGGGCGGGCGGCCTCCTGCTCCCACAGCAGGTCGCGCAGAATCCAGCCGCGTCCGGGGGCTTCTAGCTCGCCGCTGCGGATGCGCTCGATCAGGTAGGCCCGCACCCGCGCGATGGGAAGCCCGGCCTGGATCAGCTCCCCCAGGTTGCGGCTGCCGTCCAGCAGCACCGTGATGTCTTGTGGGTTGCGGATGCCCGCCTGGGTTCTACGGGCTGAGGGGTGGCGGATGCGCAGGGCAAACCAGGCGTACTTGCGCAGCCCGGTAAGGTCGCCCTCGCGCAGCCCCCGCCAGGCCCGTTCGGCGGCTATGATTAGTGGAACATTCCAGCTTCTGGCCGCAGCGCGCACACTCCGGCCGCCCACAAAGACCGCAAACGGCTCCACTGCTCGGGGGGTTTCCAAGACCCGACTGGGGGAGTCCAGGACACTGCGAAAGCGGGCCCACTGGTCGTTCATGCGGGCCCACTCACCCAGCAGCATCTTGAAGGGCATCAGCGGTACGCCCTGAACCGGCCCGGCCTCAAAGCGGAAGCGCCCCTCCTCCGGGTGCAGTGGGAAGGTGGCGATGGCCTCAAACCCTTCCCAGTCCAGGATACCCCCACCCACCACCTCGCCCTCCTCAAAGCGCAGATGCAGGGGTATCTGCTGGCTCTCCAGGTTGAGCACCCCGGTTCTGCGGGTGGTATGCAGAATCTCGAGGACGTTGGTCAGCGGGATGGTACCGAAGCTACCTTCCACCTGAGTCCCTCCCCCAGTCCCATGACCAGGGTCGAACCCTGGCCCACATAGTCCTGCATGGCCTGTCGTATGGCCTCGACCTGGCTGGGCCGGGCCAGCGCAGCCAGGGTAGGGCCGGCTCCACCCACAAAGGCGGCCAGGGCACCGGCCTGATAGACCCGCTCCAAAGCGGCCTCGAGACCGGGCATCAGGTGGGCCCGGTAGGGCTGGTGCAGCCGATCTTTTGCAGCTTCGCGCAGGGCTTCCAGCCGCCCAGAGTAGAGCGCAGCCGGCCAGAGGGCACTGCGGGCCAGGTTGTAGACGGCATCGGCATGAGGAACGGTCCCGGGCAAAGCTGCCCGGGCCAGCGGCGTGGGCACCTCGTAAGGGGGAACCCCCAGCACGAAGAGCACCCCCTGGGGTGCAGGTAGCGGCAGGGCCAGCGGTGGGTCGGCCAGAGCGGCTACGAACCCTCCGTAGACCGCCGGGCCCACGTTGTCGGGGTGGCCCTCGAGGGCGGCGGTTACCCGGAAGACCCCTTCCCGCCCGAGCTGGCCGCCCGAGAGGGCATCGGCCAGGGCTGCCCCGGCGACCAGCGCGGCAGAGCTGCTGCCCATGCCCCGGGCCAGCGGGATGGGGTTATGGGCCTGGATGGCAATTGGTGAGGGCTGGTATTGCCCCAGCGCCGCCATGGCGGCTCGGTAGCCCTGATGAATGAGATTGTCCGGGGTATTGGGTACCTGCCCCTGGCCGGTGTAGTGCAGTTGGTCGGTTGAGGCGGGCCAGGCGCGGACCTCGAGGTACAAGTCGAGGGCAACGCCCAGCGCATCGAAGCCCGCACCAAGGTTGGCCAGTGTGGCCGGAACTTGAACGTATAGGCTTTCGTCGTGCGAAACTTGGAGACTGAGGTTCTCGTCGTACATACTGCCCCCGCCTCGGGCGGCGCTTGTAGCTCATCATAACCCTAGGCGCCTACAGCCGGGGGTTGCATTTTGGGGTTGGGGCGCCAAGATAAGTGGTAGACTGCCGGTTGGCTTTTTTATGGGCAAGGAAGTGGGTTTTGCCGTCCGTGGGGATGCCGAATGCGTTTGGGGCTTCGGGCCTCTGGAGGATTTATGAGAGATTCTCAGGGTTTGCTCGAGCACCTTTCCCCGGCTCTGATGGGCTACCTGCTGAGCTTTTTGCCCCAGCACAATCCGATGGCCGAAAGCGTGCCGGGGGGGCTGCTAACCCCCGAGCTGATCGAACGGTTGCGCGAGGAACAGTTCTGCGGCTATGCGTTGGCCCGCTTCCCGGGCGAAGAGCGCGGCTGGATGGCGTTCTATCGGGGTCGGTTGCTGGAGGCTTGGCGGCAGACCACCTATGCTCACCTGAGCGGTACGGTAGCCTACCGGGCCTTTCGGCGCGAGCTGGGTCAGGCCACTGTCTCGCTGTACCGCCTCCAGCCGGACGACCTGCCGCCGCTGGTGGCCCTGACCCAGGGATTGCCGCGTGTACGCGGGGCGGCTGCCCAGAGCGTAGCGGTTGCCGAACTGCTCGATTCGCTTCGGCAGGAGCAGTTTACCGGGGCGCTGGTGCTCGAGGACGGCTTGGTAGGCCGGGCTTGGTTTTTTGCTCGGGGGAAGCGTTTGTTTGACAGCGTGGTGCCCCGCGAGCTGCATAAGGGGCGGTTGCACCTGGTACAAGCGCCCACCAAAGCCCCGCCCGACCTCATCGAGCAGGCCCGCCACGAAGACCTGGAGCACCGCCAGGCCCGGCTCAACGCCATCTGGAGTGCGGCTGGGGAGGTGTTGCGGGAGTACATGGGTCGCGGGGCAGGCTTGGCCCTGGAGCGCCTTCGCGGTATCCACTCCGTAGACGACCCGGCTCTCCTGGAGAGGGATCTGCGCCGCTGGTTGACCGAAAGCCTCGAGCCCAACGCGGCCCTCCTCTTCGACCGCCTGCTGCGTCCAACCCTGTGATGCTGGCCCGCGCTGCCCACCCGGCAGGCGCTGGAACCGGAATGTTCAAGCGTCAAATACTGGGTTTACATAGGTGTTCATCCAAATCAAAGGCTATCTTTTCGAATCCTAGAGCACACCCCTCCCTACGATTGCGAAACAAGCATCACCCCTCGCCACCCTGGGCGAAACCCACATCTCGGTGAGGAAAGCGTATCGGCCAAACCAGCGTCACCGCGGTATTGCCCTCCGATACGTGGATAACTCCGGTCGGGTTGGTTCGTCACCGGATGGTGACAGCAAACCGAATCTGCTACAAGCATCGCTCCGCGCTGGTTCAAAAAGCAATGCGGGCAACTTTCTGGACAAAAGTCCCTGCTAGGCTTTGTCTAGCATAGATTGTACTTGACCTGGGGCGCTGTGGGTCCCTGGTTTTCAGGAGGAACAACAACGTGAAAAGAAGCCTGGTTCTGCTGATGGGTCTTTTGTCGCTGGCGCTGGCCCAGCCCTACCGGGTCACCGACGCAACCGGCAAGGAAGTGAGCGTCCGTTCCCTGGAGCGCATCGTGAGCCTCGGGGGCGGGGTGACCGAACTGCTCTTTGCCCTGGGTCTGGGGGACCGGGTGGTGGCCCGCGATACCAGCTCCTACTTTCCTCCGGCGGTACTTAGCAGGCCCGATGTGGGGCTGTTCTTCCGCCTGAACGCTGAGGCCATTCTGGCCCAGCGCCCCACGGTGGTCTTTGGGGCCGAAGGCAGCGGCCCCCCTCCGGTGCTGGCCCAGCTGGCGGCGGCGGGGGTGCCGGTGGTGATTGTGCCCGAACCCAGCGATGTGGAAGGGGCCAAGCGCAAGATCCGCCTGCTGGCCCAGGCCACCGGGCGGACGGCGCGCGGTGAGGAGATTGTGCGGGGTCTGGAGCGCGACCTCTTGGCGCTGCGCTCCAAGCTGAGCCTGGTCCAGGGCAAGAAGCCGCGTACCCTCTACATCTACCCCCGCGACCCCCGCAACACCTTCATATGCGGCAACGAGGCCAGCGGGGCTGCACTCATCAACCTGGCCGGAGCGGTGAACGCCGGTGGGGCCATCCAGGCCGCCGCTGGTCTGCGTGGTTGCGCTCCCATCAGCGCCGAGGCGGTGGTGGCGGCACGGCCCGAGGTCATCCTGGTACCCTTCTTCCCCGATCAGCCGGTCAGCCTCGAGGCCGTCCTGCGCCTGCCGGGGGTGGCCCAGACCCCGGCGGGGCAGCAGGGCCGGGTGGTGGCGATGGAGGTGCTCTACCTCTCCACCTTCGGCCACCGGGTGGGCCGGGCGGCGCTCGACCTTCACAACGCCCTTTTTGAACGGCAGGGGTTCGTGAGGATCAGCGGGCAGTAGATGCCACCGCTGTCACAGGCCCTCGAGGCCGCCCATGCCCGGCGCCTTCGCCGCTACCGCCTGGTGCTGCTGGCGCTGGGCCTGCTCCTCTTGCCCAGCTTGCTGCTGGCCTTGGGGCTGGGCGTCTACCGGATTACCTGGCAGGAGTGGCCCCAGGTGTTGCAGGGAGGGGAGGCCTACCTGGTGTTGACCCAGATCCGCCTGCCGCGGGTGCTGCTGGCGGCGCTGGTGGGCGGGCTTTGGGGCCTGAGCGGCGCGGTGCTGCAGGGGCTTTTCCGCACCCCCCTGGCCGACCCGGCCCTGATCGGTATGGGGGCCGGGGGGGCCCTGGGCGCGGCCCTGTGGAGCTTCGGGATGAGCGGTGCCTGGATGCTGTACGGGCTGCCGCTGGCGGCCTTGGCCGGCACCTTGTTGGCGGTAGCCCTGGTCTGGCGGCTGGCCTACCGCGAGGGGCAGGTCCAGGTGACCACCCTGATCCTGGTGGGGGTGATCTTCTCGACGGTGGCAGGGGCCCTGATCGGTCTGCTGGGCCTGCTGGGCGGCGAGGCCCAGAGCCGGGATTTCACCTTCTGGACCCAGGGCGGATTCAGCGGCAGCAACTGGGCCCTGGTGGGGCCGCTGGCCGGGCTGGGCCTGCTGGCCGGGGGGCTGCTGCTGCGGCTGGCCCCCTGGCTGAACGCCCTGGTGCTGGGGGAGCGCGAGGCGCGGATGCTGGGCCTGGATGTAGTCCGCTTCAAGCGTCGGGCCCTCTGGGGGGTGGCCCTGGCCGTCGGGGTGGCCGTGGCCGGGGGCGGGGTCATCGCCTTCGTGGGGCTGCTGGCCCCCCAGCTCTTCCGCTGGTTGGCCGGCCCCGACCACCGCTATGCCCTGCCGGGAGCGCTGCTGCTGGGAGCTTTGCTGGGGGTGTGGAGCGATCTGCTGGCCCGCCTGCTGGCGGCCCCCCTCGAGGTGCCCCTGAGCTTCCTGACCGCGCTGGTGGGCGGCCCACTCTTTTTGTGGATGCTGGTGCAGCGGGTGCGCCTGTGAGCGTGCAGCCACCCACCCTCGAGGCCCACCGGCTCGGCTACCGCCGGGGGGCGCGCTGGCTGCTTCGGGGGATCGACCTGCGGCTTTCGGGCGGGGAGCTGGCGGTGCTCCTGGGCCCCAACGGGGCGGGCAAGACCACCCTGCTGCGCCTGCTGGCCGGGGAGCTTCACCCCAGCGAAGGGGAGGTGCGCTGGGGAGGACGGCCCCTCGGGCAGCTGCCGCCGCTGGCGCAGGCCCGCGAGCGGGCGGTCTTCTCGCAGCACCAGGAGTTGGCCTTTCCCTTTAGCGCCTACGAGGTGGCTTTCCTGGGCCGCCTACCCCACCTGGAGGGCCGCCCGGAGACCTCCCACGACCACCAGGTGACCCGCCAGGCCCTGCACCAGACCGACAGCGCCCACCTCGCCGAGCGGGCTTACCCCAGCCTCTCGGGGGGGGAGGCGGTGCGGGTGGCCCTGGCCCGGGTGCTGGCCCAGGAGCCCCGCCTGCTGCTGCTGGACGAGCCCACCAACCACCTCGACCCCCCGCACCAGCTCGAGGTGCTGCGGCTTCTCCTGGCGCAGAGCCGCGCGGGCCGCACCGTGATGGCGGTGCTGCACGACCTCAACCTGGCGGCCCTCTTTGCCGACCGGCTGCTGTTGCTGCACCAGGGCCGCCTGGTGGCCGACGGTCCCCCCGCAGAGGTGCTCACCGCCGGGCGCCTCGAGGCGGTCTACGGACTCAAGGCCGCGGTCATGCAGCATCCGAGCGGGCGGCCCTGGGTGCTGCCCCTGCTCTAACCCCACCCCCCATCGTATGATAGCTGCGGTATGACCCCTTATGTCCTGCTGGGTCTGCTCTGGGCGATCTGGCTGCTGGGCCTTTTCACCGAGGATCCGCTTCGCAGCCTGGCCGTCAGCCTCGCTAACTTTGCGGGGGCCTACGCGCTGGCCCGTATTGCCCGGCAAGCCCCCGTTGTGCTGCGCCGGGCCTTGATGGGTCTGGGGCTGGGGTTGCTACTGCTTGGGGTAGGCGACCTGTTTTTTACCTACCAGGTGACGACCGGCCAGAACACCCGGGCTCTGCGTGAGCCCTTTTACCTTCTGGGAGTGGCCTTTTTTTTGCTGATGGGGACCCTCCTGCCCTTTCGCATGGGGCAGCAGGGCCTTTATCCGGTGGGCTTCTTCCCCCGCCTGGCCCTCGCAGCGATCCTGGGGGGAACCTTGCTGGCAGCAGCTTCTACCCTGATCCGCCCGCTGGACCTGGTCGAGCTTATTTATGCTGCCGCCGCCTTCTACCTGACCCTGCTCTTTGCCCAGCAGACCCCGCTGCTGGCGGGGGGGCGCATCGGGCGGAGCCTGCAGGGGGTGGTGTGGGCCCTGGTGCTGGGCAGCCTGGCTCGAGTGGTCGATGTGCTCGGTGGGGTGCCCCCGGCGTACTGGTCTATTGTGGTCTACGACATCCTGTGGCTGCTGGCAATGAGCGTGTTGCTTCTGGGGTTCAGCCGAACCCAGGCTCCCAGAAGTCCCTGACCAGGCCTGAGCCTAGCTGTTCAACTGCACTTGGCAAGGCCTCGGCCACCTCGTGAGCCAGCAGCCCCGGCTTGCCGGCTAGGTCGCCGGCCAGCCCGTGCAGGTAGACTCCCAGCCGAGCGGCATCCCAGGCCGGGAGGCCCGCTGCCAGCAGGGCGGCGATCACCCCCGAGAGCACATCCCCCATCCCTCCGGTGGCCATGTGGGGGTTGCCGGTGGCGTTGACTGCCAGCCGCACCGTTTCTCCTTCTGCCAGAGCCAGCACGCTGGGGCCGCCCTTGAGCACCACCACCAGGCCGGGGTAGCGCTGGGCCAGGGTGGCGGCGGCCTCGAGGGGGAAGCGGGCAACCTGCTCGCTGGCCAGACCCAGCAGCCTGCCGGCTTCACCGGGGTGAGGGGTGAGCACGGTGGGCAGGGCCGCTCTAGTATAGGCCTGCAGCACCCGCTCGTGCAGGGCATCGGCGTCCAGCACGGTAGGCCGCCCAAGCCCCAACGCGGCCAGTGCGGCCTGTTCGCCCCCGTCACCTGACCCCATGCCTGCCGCCACGGCCTCGGCCCGGGCCATCTGGAGATGGGCAGTGGTCCACTCGGACAGAGGAAGCCGCACGGCCTCCAGGGGGGGCTGGACGTCGCAGTCGGCAGGGTAGGCCACCGTGACCAGTCCGGCCCCGCTGCGGTAGGCACCCAGTGCAGCCAGGCTCGGCGCGCCAGTGTAGCTGCGGAAACCGCCTACCACCAGAACCCGCCCCACCGATCCCTTATGGGCATTGCCAGGCCGTCTGGGCAGCAACTTCTGCATTCGCTTTGCGTATAAAAGCTCCGGTAGAGCCTCGTTTTCCAGGGCAGCGGGCGGCATCCCGATGCTGTCTATCAGGATCCGCCCACAGGCTGCGCGGTGAGGGTAGAACAGATGCTCGTGCTTGAGTCCGGCTAGCGCCACGGTCAGGTCAGCCCGGACGTGGGGTGAAAAGGGCAGGCCAGAGGGAAGGTCAATAGCCACCACCGGCAGCCCCGAGGCGTTGATTTGCTCGACCAGTTCGGCATAGGGTCCCTCCAGCGGTCCGCGCAGCCCCGTGCCAAACAGCGCATCCAGAAGAACCGTTCCCCGCTCGGGCTGCCACTCGCCCAGAGGCCTTATGACCGCTCCGTGGGCCAGCAGGGCCTGCTTTGCTAGAGCGGCATCGCCCGCCTGACCTTCGGCGGAAAAAACCTCTACCTCCGCGCCCCAGACCAGGAGCCAGCGGGCCGCAACCAGCCCGTCCCCGCCGTTATTACCCTTGCCGCACAGTACCGCCACTTTGCGGCCCTCAAAATACTGCAAGAGACGTTTAGCTGAACGCCTTCCGGCCGCGTCCATTAACACCAGGCTGGGGTAGCCCAGAAGGGTGGCTTTCTGGTCGGCCTCGCGCATAGCCTGGGCGGTATAGAGTCGCATGGTAGGTGAATTAGGGTTGCCGATGGCCAGGGTTTAGGTGCGGTCCGAGGGTCGCTGGGTTGCCTGCGTTGGGCCTGGGTAATTTTGACCATTTATGCAGCACTCATGCACCGGTTGCAATTCCCAAGCGGGGGTAGACCTATGCAGAAACCACATCGTACCTTTGTATTCTACGAAGCTCGAGGCAACCCGTACACTGAAGACATGCATGGGTTATCCACTGCCCAAGAGCGCCTTTTGGCCGCCCGGCGGGTGGCTGTTCTGACCGGAGCCGGCGTCTCCGAACCATCGGGTATCCCCACTTTCCGCGATTCCGCGGGGCTTTGGAAGGATTTTGACATCGAGGAATACGCCACACCGGGGGCCTACGCCCGCAACCCCCAGAAAGTCTGGGAGTGGTATGCCTGGCGCTACAAGAACGCACTACAAGCCCAGCCCAACCGTGCACATGTGTTGCTGGCAACCTTGGAAAAGCGGCTTGGGGAGGGTTTTTTGTTGGTCACTCAGAACGTGGATAGCCTGCACGGCCGGGCTGGTTCACAGCGCCTGATCGAGCTGCACGGAAATATTGCCAGGGGTCGCTGTGAGCGCTGCAACCAGCGCTTTGCTCTTCCCGACCCGGACCAGTTTAGACCCCCGCCACACTGCCCTGACTGTGGCTCCCGGGGTCGACCCGATGTGGTCTGGTTTGGCGAGATGGTGCCGGAAGGTGCTTTTGAGCTGGCCGAGCGGGCTTTTGCCCAGGCTCAAGTGGCCCTGGTTATCGGCACCAGCGCCGAGGTGGAGCCCGCTGCCAGCTTGGGGCGGCTGGCGGGTCTGAGTGGAGCCTACCTAATCGAGATCAACCCAAACCCCACCCCGCTCTCGAGCTGGGCCCATTGTTCCCTCCGGATGAGGGCCGTGGAGGGCCTGGAAGCCTTGTTGAATGGCCCAAAAGCTGTTCATGAAAGGCCAGGACAGGGGTAAAGTCTAGCTTCGAGAAAAGAAAACCGCACCCGGCTGGGCTCGCGCAAGAGCAGTGTGGCCGATTGAATATGCGAGCCAAACACTGGTCTTGAAAACCATACCGGATTCAAAAAAACAATTTTCCCAATCAAAAACCTCAGAGGCTCGGTTGCGCCGCGCGCGACGGACCTAGAGTCTCAGGGCACACTCCAACCCTCCCTCCGGTCGGTGAAACCCGCGCCACCCCTCCCTCCGGTCGGCGAGGAAAACGATTCACTTCCAAAAAGAGAGCGGTATTGCGTTCCCGTGATGTAATAAATCGGTATCGCCCTCCGCAAAGCGGATAACTTTGGTCCGCCGCCTCTGCGCTCCGCCATGGCGCTTCGAGGGGAGGCCACCATCCGCTGACGAACTCACCGAATCTGGTGTTGCGCGTAGTGCCTCAGGCTTGTGCGTTAGTGATCGGTGCTTTTTCCTCGATGGTGTTTTGTACGTGGGTTTGCTCGATCAGGCTTTTCTCCCAACCTAAGTAGTACTGCTTAACTGACTCGGAGGCGGTGTCCTCGGTGAGGTATTTGACGTTGGAGTACATCGAGGCCCGGTAGTCGCGGACCTTACCGCTGTGTATGGCATCAATCACCTGCTGGATGCCTTTTTCCACCGTCCATTGGGGCACAAAACCCAGCATGTTGCGAATCTTAGAGAAGTCCACCCGATAGTTTCGACGGTCGCCATCGCGGCCTGAATCGATGAGCTCGGCGTCGGGCACCAGTTTTTTGACCAGCTCGCCGACCATTCCCAAGGTCATGTTACCCTCGTTGCCTCCCACGTTGAAGGTCTCGTTGTGAACGCGCTCTTTGGGGGCCTCTACAGCAAGCATCACTGCGTGGGCAGCGTCGTCTACATGGACAAAAGGCCGCCATTGGTCGCCACCAAACACGGTAATCTTCTTGTCCACGATGGCTTTGGCCGTCAGCAGGTTGACCACCAGATCGAAGCGGGTTCGGCCCGAAAGACCAAAAATGGTGCCAAAGCGCAAGATGACCACAGAGAAGTCGTCACTTTGGAGCTTGTGTAGCACCTGTTCTGAAGCGATTTTGCTGCGGGCGTAGAGCGAGACCGGATTGAGGCTGCTGCGCTCGTTGAGCACTATGTCGCTGGCCCCGTAAACTGAGCAGGTACTGGCGAAGATAAAACGCCGTACATGCATGCCCTTGGCAATTTCGGCAATGGTGCGGGTGGCCACCAGATTGATTTCGATGGTGAGGTTTTCATCGAGAGCACATGCTGGGTCGCCCACTAAGCCGCCCAGGTGTACCACCGTATCCACCCCGCGCATCGATTCCACTACCTTGTCCACTTGGCGGAAGTCAGCCTGAATGATCTCCAGATTGGGGTGGTGCAGTACGTGGGCAATCGGTTCCTTGCCGAACATCAGCAAGTCCAGCAAGCGCACCTTGTAACCGCGCTCCAGAAGTCGGGGAAGCAGGCCTGAGCCGATATAACCAGCGCCCCCGATCACCAAAATGGTGCGATCGTTGGTGTGAAGGTTAGGAATAGGGTGGGCTTTGGCTTCGGCCTTGACCTTGCGCTCGAGCTCGACGATAGACCAGTAATGTACCCAGGCCCGCGACCCCAAGGTTAGGAGCAGGGTAAACAGGAAGCCCAAAAAAACCACCAGACTGGGTGGATTGGTCACCGCTGGAATCATAAAGACGGTAAAGCCGTAAACCAGATAAGCCAGCGCCACCGCCTGAGTGACCACCAACATCTTGTAGCGGCCCCGGTAGGCCCGACCTCTGGTGTAGAAGCCGTTGGCCGCAAAAATGGCAAAGCTGACCAGCATCAGGATCCAGATGTTTTGAGCGTATATCTGGGCATACTGCCCTAACAGGTTGGGGTTAGTACCCGCCCCGTTGTAGGCAACAAGCAAATGGACCACCATGGCTGCCGCGAAGCTACCCGCCACCATCAATTGGTCGGCTAGGGCCCGCAACACCACATCGGGGCTAAAGCGCAATTCCTTCAAATTCTGAATCATACCTGCTCCTCTCGCGCCCTAGCGCGAAGCCTCCTGCATAACCTGTTCGACCACATCGGCAGTCGCTTCAATGTGTTCTAGGTTCAAGGTAGGATGCACCAGGAACATCAGCGAGGTCTCGCCAAGTTCCTGGGCAACCTTCAGACGCTCCTTGGGCTGCCAGCCCCGGCGAGTAAAGGCTTTCTCGAGGTAAATTTCACTGCAACTGCCGCTCATGCAGGGAATGCCCTCCTCACTGACTACTTGCATGATCCGATCGCGGCTCCAGCCTGGTTTGAGCATCTCGGGATGCACATACACGTAGTATTTGTAGTAGGCGTGGTACAGGTCGGAGGGCACCTCCGGTACGCGCAAGGCCGGGATCTGGCGGAAACGCTCACTGAGGTAATGGGCGTTGGCCCGGCGCTTTTCGACCCAGCCGTCGAGCTTGCGCAGAATCACCCGACCGATAGCCGACTGCACCTCGAGCATGCGCCAGTTGGTGCCGAAGTCCTCGTGCAGCCAGCGGAAACCCGGAGGGTGCGGGCGGTTGTAGACCGCATCGTAACTTTTGCCGTGATCCTTGAAGCTCCAGGCTTTGCTCCACAGCTCATCATCGTTTAGGGTGAGCATCCCGCCCTCCCCGCCGGTAGTTAGAATCTTGTCCTGGCAAAACGACCAGGCCCCGGCGTGGCCAATGGAACCGACGCTCCTGCCCTTATACTTTGCTCCGTGAGCCTGGGCACAGTCCTCGATGACCCAGAGGTTGTGTTTGCGGGCCAGGTCCATGATGGGGTCCATGTCTGCGGGCCAGCCGGCCAGATGGACTACGATGATGGCCTTGGTGCGCGGTGTGATGACTTTCTCGATGGTTTCAGCAGTGATCAGGCCGCTCTCGCGATCGACATCAGCAAACACTGGCCTGGCTCCCCGCATGACCGCTGCGCTCGCTGAGGCGATAAAGGTTCGTGGTGTGGTGATGACCTCGTCACCCTCACCTACACCCATGGCATAAAGCGCAAGTTCAATCGCGACCGTGCCGTTGTGCAAGGCTATGGCATGCCTGGTTCCAACGTATTCGGCAAACTCACGCTCAAATAGACGACCCTCCTGGCCCGTCCAGTAGTTGACCTTGCCCGACTGGAGCACCTTCAGCGAAGCTTCGATTTCGTCAGGCTCAAAGTAAGGCCATGGAGCAAACGGGGTTGTGATGATAGGCTTCTTAAGCATGGACGGGCTCCTTCAAAGGCCGGAGACGGGTGTCTCCTGGGGAATTGCTCAAAGGTTAGATTAGGCGGCGTTATGCTTCCGTTATGCGTTCAATACTGCGTTGTCTAGCTGCATTGTCGTCTTCGTTACGGTGGTTGACCAGTCTTTCACACATTGCAACACAACAGTAACGAGCCAAATAACGAAACCAGACCTTTGCACCTTACGGCATCCGAGCTCCAAGGTTACCGGAAACGCTGTGGTATTTTTTATGTCAACGGCCTGGAGCCATTCTGTTTCCCAATGCCGGTAACCTGGTGGTACAGATAACCCAGATAGACGCCCATAAAACGCTCGCCCACCGCCTGAAGTCAGACCAGATTTGGTTAGTTCGTAACCAGATGGTGGCGAATTGACCCTACCGAAGTTATCGGCGTGTCGGAGGGCGATATCGCCCCTTGGACGGTAGAAGCTTGTTTCGCTAACCGTGGGGAGGATTGGGGTGTGCTCTGGGACTCTAAGTGTGTCTTGCGCGGCGCAACCGAGCCTCTGAAGTTTTTTTGGGAAGATTGTCTTCTTTCCGGCATGAGATGCACCCAGACTACCCATAGATGTGAAGGCTGATTGGGCCTTCCCTACCCGACAGCGCTGGGTAGTATGAAAACATGGACTTGTTGGTGGTGGTTCCTCACCCGGATGACGAGGTGTTTGGTGCTGGAGGGACGCTTATTCAATACGCCGACTGGGGTTTAGAGACGGGGCTCATTACCCTGACCAAAGGAGAGGCGGGGCGGACCCTGGGCCTGTGTTCGCCAGAGGAGCTGGGGGATTTTCGTACGCAGGAGTTGAGACGTGCGGTGGATATCCTCAAGGTGGGGCATTTCGAAATACATAATTTTCCTAATGGCTTGCCCAACAGCCCGGTAGAAGGGGAAGCTCGTGGGCATGGTTTTGCAACTCCCAATGGGGTGGCCGACCATCCTGAAATTGTGGATTTGCTGCTATGGCGCCTGGAGGTACTGCGCCCTAGGGCCATCATCACCTTCGCCCCTAACGGCTCCAACCGCCACCCCGACCATGTGGCCACCCACCAGTTTGTGGTCAGGGCGGTCCAGAAGTCGGGACAGAAGGTCAAATTGTTTTACTACGCTGCTCCCAAACCTCTACCCGAGTTTGTGGAAGGCTGGCTGCCACCCACCCATGTTCGGCACCTACCGATGGACGTTTTGCTACAGAAGTTACGGGCAATGGCCCAGCACCGTAGCCAGGCTCTTTCGGTGCTCAACTTTATGGATCGTTTCAGCACCCGGCTGGCCATTGAGACCTTCCACCTGGCGGGCTACGATGGGCCGATTCAGCACGAATTGCTCTGGTATGCAAAGCAATAGCAGTCTAGCCTGTTCTTGATCCTTCCCCAGCCAGACCACCTGGAGGAGCCCAAGGCCTTCGCAGGATGGCCGCTGATCTGGGGCTTTCAGGCGCCGATCTTGGAGGCTATCCTGTAAGGAAATCTGTCATCTCTGACGAGAGCCCTGCATAGCCTTGACGCATAGCGCATACCGTGATAAATTATAGATATCA
>Ga0209721_1000484_pt1 | contig 35988 bp, 37 predicted proteins | sample TshhotsprinmetaG_FD_184139 | JGI IMG/M metagenome (GOLD analysis project Ga0209721, IMG submission 184139) | Hot spring microbial communities from South Africa to study Microbial Dark Matter (Phase II) - Tshipise hot spring metaG (SPAdes)... | ecosystem: Environmental > Aquatic > Thermal springs...
CCCTAGCCTTCGCGGTCTTGCTGGGAGGCCAGCCGCCGGTGAATCTGGCGGGTAAGCCACCAGACCGCGGCAATCACCCCAGGGATGGACAGCCCCGCCGCCAGCTCAGGGGAAAAGGGCAGGCCGGCCTCCTTTCCAGCTTTGAAGAGGTAGTACAGCAAGCCCACCACATAGTAGGAGATGGCCGCAATCGAGAGGCCCTCCACGGTGCGCTGGAGCTGGTACTGCATCTCCTGGCCGCGCTTGAGTTTGTGCAACAGCTCCTGGTTCTGGGTCTCGAGGGCAATATCCACGCGGGTGCGCAGCAAGGCCCCGGCCCGCTCGATGCGCTGGGAGAGGGCGGCCAGGCGCTGGGCAGTGGACTCCACCGTGGCCATGGCCGGGCTGAAGCGGCGCTGCAAGAACTCGCCGATGGTCTGGATGCCGGGGATGGGGGTCTCGCGCAGCTCGGCCAGGCGGGCCCTGACCAGGGCGTGGTAGGCCGCGCTGGCGCTAAAGCGGTAGCCATGCTCGGCCATGGCGTGCTCCACCCGGGCCGCCAGGGCCTCGAGCTCGTCCAGTAAACCCGCGTCGGCCTGGTTGGTGTCGCGGATGCGGGCTGTCATCCGGGCCAGGGCCCGCTCCGACTCCAGCAACATGGGACGCAAAGCCCGGGCCAGCGGATAACCTAGCAGCGCCATCATGCGGTAAGCCTCCATCTCCAGAAGCCGGGCTGCAATGCGGCCCGCCCGGGTCTCGCTGGTGCCCGGTGGGGCCACCACCACCATATGCTCAAAACCATCCGGCCGCAGAAGGAAATCGGTCACGGCACAGCTATGGCTATTCCGGCCCATCATCGAGGCCACCACGCTGTGCACACCCAGCCAGGGGCAGGCCAGGGCCAGGGCCTCCTCCACCGCCCCGTGCAGCATGATCAGCTTGACCGCCGAGAGGGTGCGGCCAGGAATGCTGCGCAGCCAGCCTGCATCCACAATCAGGTGGCCCAGCAGATCGGCCTCGGGGCTGGCCTCGAGCGCAGGCAAGGGCTGGATCAGGGTATAGGTGCTGAACTCGGTGTGCCGCTCCCAGCGCAGCGAGCCCCCTGGCAGCCGCAGGCGCAGGTAGATGCCCGCAAGCTGGTCAAGCTCGAGCTCCCCCAACCCCGAAAGCCGGCGCAGGTGCTCGAGCTCCTCCTCGCGCGAAACCCCCTCGTGCCGCACCGCCACCTGCACCACCAGGGCCGGTAGGCGGATCTGGGGGATGGGCCGGGCGTGCAGTTCGTTGTGAAGCTCGTGGCGCAGAGGGTCGTCGGGCGGCAGCAGGCCCGCCTCACGCACCATCACCTCATCCTGCCCCATACAAAACCCCCTCCATTGGCGGGGCGCGGCGGTGGGGGGCCTGGCGCGCCTGCACCTCAAAAAGCCTGGCCTGTACGGCAATCCACAGCCGGCTGGCTGCGGCGGTCTGGATCGCTATCGCTTGGAGGGTGCTGGCCATGTGTCTCCTTTCACAAGACGGGCCTCGAGGCCAGTTTAGACACGGCGAGCCAGAACCATCAACCTCGTCTTTTGTTGTTTTGATAATAAAAACTTATACCTGCGCTCGGCTTCGGGGATCGGGGCATCCGCCACCTTAACGGTGATTTACCCTGGCTTTTGCTCCTGCTACGATCCCTTGGGCGGTCGCAAGGCCCCCAGACCGGCCCAGGCCCTAAAGGAGTAGAACATCACCCACAGCCAGAACACCCCCAACAGCCCGAGCAGCCCCCAGGCCAGCCCGCCCAGGAAGGCCGAGTCCAGGGCTCGAGCCAGCGCCAGCGTGGCCAGGGTAAAAGCCCCCAGGGGGAAGACAAACCCCCACCAGCCGGGGGCAAAGTGAAACTGCGCCCGGCGGCACGGCGCCAGCAGGGTATCCAGCAGCAGCAGCAGGCTAAAGGCCAGCCACCACAGGCCCAGCCCCCAGACTGCCAGCCCGATCACCGGCCAGGCCGCCACCAGGCCCCCCGGGATGAGCCCGGCCTGCGCCCCGCCCTCGAGCCAGCGCCAGGGGGCCAGCACCAGCAGGCCCACCGGGGCCAGCCCGATGAAGACCAAGGGCAGGAAGTGGGGCTCGAGGCGGCCGTACCCATACAACCGCTGCAAAAAGCTCGGCAGCACGAACAAGAACAGAAAAAGCCCAATCCCCAGGAACAGGCCGCTCACCACCCAAAGCTCCTTTTGCCAGGCTTTGGGAAAACTGGAAAGCCAGAGCCCCCCGGCCATGGGCACCAGCAGGGCCGAGACCGGCGGGATAAACCAGGCCCCACTGGCGGCCTCGATGGGCAGCTTAAGCCGGGTGCTCACCCAGTAGACCACCAGCAGGCCCACCAGGAAAATCAGCGGCGTCCCCAGCAGAAAAAGCCCCTGGCCCAACGGCTGCGCCCAGGGCCCCAGGGGCAGGGCCCGGGTCGCCAGGCTCAGCACCAGAAGGGCAATAGGTAGCGTGGGGAGCATCTGGGACAACAGGGGATGCTGTAAATCGGCCAGGGCGGCCTGGGGATAGCGCAGGAGTTTGGCCAGGTAGAGCCCCAGCAAGCCTGCCATGAACAAGAGGGCCAGCCCATAAACCGGCAAGGCCAGCCCCACCAGGCCAAACTGGGCCAGGGCCAGGGCCAGCACCCCCGTGCCCATCACCGAGGCAAACCAGGCCGGGTTCAGGTAGCGCACGCTGGGCGCTGCTGGGATGGCCGCCTCCACAAGGGCCCCCTAGTGCACGGCGGCGTGTTCCTGCTCGGCCAGGTAGCGCTCGGCCATCATGGCCGCCCGGGTGCCGGCCCCCACGCTGGTGGAAAGCTGGCGGTAGATGGGGTCGGCCACATCCCCCGCTGCAAACAGCCCCGGAACCGAGGTGAAAATCTCGTCCCGCACCGCCACGTAGCCGTCGGGCCGGAGTTCCACCACCCCCTGCAAAAAGCCGGTGTTGGGCTCATGCCCGATGAAAACAAAGACCCCGTCGGTAGGGTGGTCGTAGACCTCGCCGCTCTTCAGGTTTCGGAGGCGCACCCCGGTCACGGTCTCCTCGCCCAGCACCTCCTCCACCACGGTATCCCAGATGAACTGCATCTTGGGGTGGGCCAGGGCCCGGGCCTGGGCGGTCTTGTTGGCCCGCAGGGTGTCGCGGCGGTGCACCAGGGTGACCTTGGAGGCAAACTTGGTGAGGAACAGACCCTCCTCCACCGCGGCGTCGCCCCCACCCACCACCACCACTTCCTTGCCCCGGTAAAAGAAGCCGTCACAGGTGGCGCAGGTGCTCACACCCCGGCCATAAAACTTCTCTTCGCCGGGTACGCCCAGTTTCTTGGGGTTGGCCCCGGTGGCGAGAATCACGCTGCGGGCGCGGTAGTCCTGCTCGTAACCCCGCACCACGAAACCCTCCGGGGTTTTTTCCACGGCCTGGGCCTCGTCCATCACAATCTCGGCCCCAAAGCGTTTGGCCTGCTGCACCATGCGTTCGGATAGCTCGGCCCCGCTGATGGGCTCGGGGAAGCCGGGGTAGTTCTCCACCTCCTCGGTCTGGGCAATCTGGCCCCCCGGCAGGCCTTTTTCCAGGATGAGGGTTTTGAGGTTGGCCCGTCCGGTGTAGATGCCTGCGGTCAGCCCGGCGGGGCCGCCCCCGATAATCACCACGTCGTAGAGTTGGCTCATGATTGGTCTCCTCGCGCCAGCCCAAGGCCGGCCCTTCATGGGTCAGTATAGCATACCCCTGGGGGATATGCGTCGTAGGACGTTTGCCCTTCGGGGGCCCGGATATACTGATTCCAAGTATGTGGGCGGCTCCGGCTCGAGTCCACCGCACCCTCTGGGTTTTCTTCCTGGCGGGGCTGGTGTTCCTGGTCTCGAGCCAGTACGCGCTGCGCGACCCGCGCAGCCAGGTGCTGCCGGTTAGCTTTCTAGCGGGCGCGGACATCTGCAGCCCGGGCTCAACCCATCCCCAGCCCTCCCCCACCCACACCCACCAGCCCCACTGCCCCCTCTGCGTGAGCTCTGCATTTGCCATAGCATTAGCTGCGTTTTCGACGGAGGTGCGGCCGGACGTGCAGATAGCGCTGCCGCAAGCCGCGCCACCAGAGCCGGGGTACATGCGATATAGCTTTTGGAGGCACACCCCTTATCGGGGGCCTCCGCTGTGGGCCTAAGGCGGGTAGCACAAACAAAACCCTCGAGGATGGACTTAAGCATCCGCGGCCCTAAGTTGTCTTTTTTTATCGAGCAGGAGTAACGTATGCTACGCACAATACTGGTTTTGTTGAGTCTGGTAGGCCTGACGGGCTTGGCCCAAGCCGCCCTGAAAGCCGAAAATCCCTGGGTTCGTCTGGTGCCCGGTTCAGTAAGCGGGGCCTTCATGACCCTTGCCAACCCCAGCGACAAGGCCATTCGGGTGATCGCGGTCGAAAGCCCCATCGCCGGCAAGGTGGAAATTCACCAGACCACCATCGTTAAAGGGGCAGGGGGCACAGAGGTCATGCAGATGCGCCCCGTTCAGTTTCTGGAGATCCCGGCCAAGGGCAGGGTCGAGCTCAAACCCGGGGGTTATCACATCATGCTGATGATGCTTAAAGAACCCCTGCAAGAAGGCAAGATCGTTCGGATCACCCTGCGGCTCGAGGGGGGCGGCGCGCTGGTGGTGGAAGCCCCCGTCAAGGCGCAGTAATCCCAGCGTGTGTGCCATTCCTGTGCATTCCACTAAGGAATTTTGCCGAGCGTTGTACGTGCTTTACTTTTGCGCATTATATCCCCCTGGGGTATAATGACCCTGGATATGACGCGCTTTATAAAGGTTGGGGTGGAGCGCCTGCACAGCGGGCTGGCCTGCCGTTTGCATGGGTTTTCACTATGCCGGGTAGCCCCCTGGGTCGCGCTGCTGGCGCTGGGATGGGTGGTGTATAGCCGATGAAACTCACCCCGGACGCTCTTTTGCTGGGCCCTTTGGCCCTGAGCTGGCCCAACCTGGCCCTGCTGGTGGGGATTCTGGCCTTTACCTGGCTGGCTGCCCGGCAGGGCCAGGAAGGCAAAGCCTGGTGGGTGCTGCTGGCCACGCTCCTGGCCGCCCGGATGGGCTATGCGGTGGCCCACCTCTCCACCTGGCCCAGCCTGGGGGCCGCCCTTCTGGGCATTGTGGACATCCGCAGCGGGGGCTGGAACTGGTGGGTGGGGCTTCCGGTGGGGGCCTTGGCCGCGATCTGGCTCTTGCGCCAAGAAAGCCCACGGCTCTTGGTGCCGGGCGGCGCGGCGCTGGCGCTGGCCTTGTTACCCCTGGGGGTGCAGTTTAGCCTGACCCGGCCTGTCCAGACCCCCACCCCGCCCGAGTATGCCAGCCGCGTGCTGCAGTACCTCGAGCCCGCCCAAACCCGCCCTCTGGAGGTGCGCTTTGCTGAACTCCCCAAGCCCATGCTGCTCAACTTCTGGGCCACCTGGTGCCCCCCCTGCCGGGCCGAGATGCCCCTTTTGGTGGAGTACCAGCAGAAGGGCTACCCCATCGTGCTGCTCAACACCGGCGAGGACGTGGGGGCCATCCAGGGCTTTCTGGCCCAGACCGGGCTATCGGCGCGGGTTTTCCTGGACAGCGCCGGCTTGCAACAGGCCTTCCAGGTAAGCGGGCTGCCCACCACCCTGTTGATTGGCGCCGATGGAAAGGTGCGGGCCCGCCACCTGGGGCCGGTGAACCGGGCCCAGCTCGAGCAGCTCTTGCGGCAGTTGGAGTAAAAACCCGGCAGGTTGGAAGAAGCGGGCCGCTTGGGGTACGATACCCCCTGGGGATACACCATGCGCACTGTCAAAAAACACGACCTCGAGGCCCGTACCCGCATCCTAAACCGGCTCAAGCGGCTGGAGGGACAGGTTCGAGGCTTGCAAAAGATGGTGGAAGAAGACCGCGACTGCCGCGAAATCTTAACGTTGCTGGCTGGCATCCGAAGCGCCCTGGAAGCCACCGGCGATCTCATCTTTGAAACCTACCTAGAGGAGTGCCGGGCCGATTTAGCCAAGGGCCAGGGGAACACCAAGGCCATCGTGGAGGCCGTGCGCCTTTTGCGCGGCTAGCTGGGCTTTGACCTCTGAGGAAGGTTGGCAGCGGTTATCGCAGGGGGTGGGCCCGGGCTTGAACGCTGTTGTGTCGGCGCAGCCAGGCCACAAAAAGCATGGCAAAAGCCCAGCTCAGCAAGAGCGCGGCCCCTACCAGGCCCCAGGCCGGCCAGGGCAGGGAGGTGAGTCCCAGCGCGGCCCGCAGGGGCTCCAGCGTCACGGTCAGGATCTGCAACCCGGCGCTTGCCAGAAGAATCAGCAGCAAAATAGGGTTGCCTGAGGGCCGGCTGGTGGTCAGGCGCGAGGGCTGGGCAAACAGCAACTGGGCCAGCGACTCGTAGAGAAAAAGCGCCGAGCGCACCGCCACCGGAGCTAACTGGTAGAGCGGGAGCAGGGCCAGCAAGGCCAGCCCCAGCCCGGCCTTGACCACCCCAGTACCCAGGATAAAGGTCAAAGAGAACCGATCCAGCAGGGGCTGGCGGGGGTCGTAGGGTGGACGACGCATAACCTCGGGGTGCCGATCCAGGCTCAGCGCCAGGGCCGGCGGCCCATCGGCGATGATGTTGATCCAGAGCAGTTGCACCGCTGTGAGCGGCACCAGCAGCGCGCCGGTGGCATCGCGCAACCCCAGCAAAGCCGCCCCAATCACGCCCCCAGCCACCAGCAGCACCAAAGCCACGTTGGTGGAAAAGAGGAAGCGGATGAAGGAGCGGATGTTCTCGTAGATGTTACGCCCCTCTTCGACGGCGTTCACGATGGTGGCGAAGTTGTCGTCTAGGAGCACCAGATCGGCCACCTCGCGGCTCACATCGGAGCCGCGCTGTCCCATCGCCACCCCCACATCGGCCCGTTTGAGGGCTGGGGCATCGTTGATGCCATCCCCGGTCATGGCCACGATCTCACCCTGGGCCTTGAGCAGATTAACCAGGTGCAGCTTGTGCTCGGGGGAGACTCGAGCAAACACGTTGACCTCCCGCAGGGCCTGTTGCAGCTCCTCCGGGGTGTGGCCTTCGATATCTTCACCGGTCAGCACCCGCTGGCCCGGAATGCCGACCTGCTGTGCCACTGCGAGGGCGGTGGCCGGGTGGTCGCCGGTGATCATCAGCACCCGAATGCCCGCAGCCTGGGCGCGGCGGATGGCCTCGGGCACTTCGGGCCGGGGCGGATCCCAGAGCAGGGCCAGTCCGAGCCAGGTCAGACGATCTTCCCCTTCCCCTGGCCCCCAGGCAAAGGCCAGCAAGCGGTGGCCTTGGCGGGCGTAGGCCTCGATTTTCTCCTGCCACAAGGCCCGCTCGTGGGGCTCGAGCTGGCAGCGGGCCAGCAGCACCTCGGGCGCGCCCTTGAGATAGCTCACCGCCTGATCGGCCTCTTTCACCGTGACCCGCATGTACTTCCAGGCGCTATCGAACGGGCGGCTGGACAGGCGGGGGTGCGCCTGGCGCAGGGCCTGCACATCCATTCCGGCTTTGCGAAGGTGCTCGAGCAGGGCCAGCTCGAGGGGGTCTCCCACCGGGCTGCCCGGCTCGGCGTCGGAGGCCAGCGCCATGGCCCGATGACCCCGCAACAGGTCGGGCAGGTCGGTGGCCCGCACCTCCATCTGGTTTTGGGTCAGGGTGCCGGTCTTGTCGGTGGCGATCACCGTGACCGAGCCCAGGGCTTCCACCGCCGAAAGCCGCCTTACCACGGCCTTGCGCCCCGCCATGCGCTCCACCCCCAGGGCCAGGGCCAGGGTCAGAACGGCGGGCAGGCCCTCCGGCACAGCCGCCACCGCCAGGGCCACGGTGAACAGGAAGGCCTTCGAGAAATGGGCAGGGCCCTCTACCAGCAGGATGCCGAGCAGCAGCGCCAGGGCCAGCAGGCCCACCCAACGGGCAACCTGATGACCAAAAACATCCAGGCGTCGCTCGAGCGGGGTCTTTTCCATCCGGATACTGCCCAGCATCTGGGCCAGGCGGCCCATGGCGCTGTGGGAGCCGGTGCGGGTCAGCTCGATCCAGCCGGTGCCCCGCAGCGCCAGGGTTCCAGCCAACACCTCTTCCCCCGGGCCCTTGTCCACCGGCAGGCTTTCACCGGTCAGCACCGACTCGTCCACCATGAGCCCCTGGCCCTCCACCAGCAGACCATCGGCAGGGATGCGTTCCCCAGCCTCCAGCCGTACCAGATCGCCCGGCACCAACTGTTGGCTGGAAATGCGGGTCAGCACCCCCTCGCGCAACACCCAGACCTGCGGGGCAGCCAGGGCCCTGAGCCGGGCCAGGGCGTTCTCGGCCCGGCGCTCCTGCCAGACCCCCAGCCCCGCGTTGAAGAGCAGGATGGTCAGGATCGCCAGCGCCTCAAAGGGGGTTCCCTGGCGCCCTTCGTATAACCACAGGGCCAGCTCCACCAGCAGGGCGAAGAGCAGGATATAGATCAGGGGGCTTCTAAACTGTCGAAGAAAACGCCGCCAGAGAGGTTCTGGCGGCTGTTCGGGCAGGGCGTTGGGGCCATAGCGGGCCAATCGATCCGCCGCCTCCCGTTGGGAGAGCCCCGTGCGGTTCATCAGGCCCCCTCTCCGGGGTGGCGCACCACCAGCACCGGCTTGGGGCTGCGCTGCAATACCTTCTGCGTCACCGAGCCCAGCAAGAGCCGATCCAGCCCACTGCGTCCGTGGGTGCCCATCACCACCAGGTCGTGCGCGGCGGCCTCCTCCACAATTACCTGGGCGGCATTGCCCTGCTTGAGTTCGGCCCTGGCTGGAACCCCCAGGTACTGGGCGAAGCCCTCGGCCCGCTCGAGGGCCTGTTTGCCGGTTACCTCGAGGTCGCGGGTGAGATCGGGGTAGTAAGGGATGGTCTCGGGGCCAATCAGGATGCGCGGTATCACCGGCTCCACCACATACAGCAAGGTGGCCTCGGCCCCCAGGCTTTTGGCCAGCTCGAGGCCTGCTTTAACCGCGGTCTCGCTGGGGGCACTGCCGTCGGTGGGAATCAGAATGCGCTTGTACATGGTTCCTCCTTGCGTTAGCGCTCCCCCGGCGGGGGGAGGTGTGGCTCGTCGGGCTGGGTCAGGGCGGCAGGGTTGCGCACCAATAAAATGGGCTGGCGGGCTTGCTGGGCCACATCCTCGGCCACGCTGCCCAGCAAAAACTTACGCAACCCGGTATGTCCGTGACTGCCCATCACGATCAGATCGGCTTGCTCCTCCTCGGCGACCTCGCGGATGCGCTCCCCAATCAGGCTCCGTCCCGCTTCCCGCAGCACGGTGTGTACCGCTGGGGCGTGGGTGCACTGCCTGGCCGCCTCGTTCAAGATAAGCTCGCCCTGCTCGTGCAGGCGGGCTTGCTCCTGGGCAAGCTGGGCCTGAAGCTGGGCCTGATCGGCGAACATCCAGGCCCGGCCTGCACTCAGGTATAGCTGGGTCAGATCGGGCACCACGTACACCACCCAGAGCTGGGCCTTGAGGGCCCCGGCCAGCGCATCGGCGTGCTGCAGGGCCAGTTCGCTATAGATGCTGCCGTCAAAGGCGACCAGGATGCGCCTGAACAAGGTGGGCTCGAGCTCATCCCCTCGCACCAGCAGGAGCGGGGTGGGGGCCAGACGGGCCATCCGTTCGGCCACGCTGCCCAGCAAGACCCGGGGCAGCCCGGTGCGCCCATGGGTGCCCATCACCACCAGGTCGCAGCCATGGGCCACCCCCGCGTCCACCAGGGCTTCAGCTACCCCTGGACGGCTTTCCGGCTGGGTGCTGGTGAGCTGGGTAAAGCAGGGCACCTGGGCCTGGCCGGCTTTACGCTCCCACTGCTCCAAAAGGGCTTTTCCCACGGTGCGGGCGCGCTCGAGGGCTTCCTGGTCATCGTGCAGCCCACGGTAGCGGTGCGGCTCTACAACGTGCACAAACACCGCCGTGGCCGATAGGCGCTTGGCCAGGGCCAGCCCCAAAGCCGCGGCGCGCTCGCTGGGAGGAGAGCCATCTACTGGGAGCAGCATGCATTTGTACATCTTCACCTCCTGGGTTTGCCTGTAACAACCAACCACCTACCGACGCCCTTACCATACTGTGCAAAAGAAGGCCTGGCTAGGGTTATCAGTCCCTTCCAATCTGGTAGAAGATCCCTTTTGGCGCAGAGCAAAAGCGCATAATACAGCCATGCTGCGCGACCTTCGTAGCGAGTACACCTACGGCACCCTCAGCGAGCAGGAGGCCCTTCCCAACCCCTTCCGGCAGCTCGAGCGCTGGCTGGCCGAGGCCCTCGAGGCCCAGCTTCACGAACCCCACGGCATGACCCTTTCCACGGTAGGCCCGAACGGTCGCCCCAGCAGCCGGGTGGTCTTGCTGCGGGGGCTGGACGAAAGGGGGCTGGTGTTTTTCAGCAACTACCAAAGCCGCAAAGGAAAGGAGCTCGAGGCCAACCCCTGGGCCTGCGTCAATTTCTGGTGGCCCCCCCTGGAGCGGCAGGTGCGCGTCGAGGGGCGGGTCGAGAAGGTCGAGCCCGAGCTCTCCGACACCTACTTTGCCAGCCGCCCCTACGACAGCCAGATCGGTTCGGCGGCCAGCCCGCAAAGCCAGGTGATTGCCAGCCGGGAGGTGTTGGAGCAGCGCGTCGCGGAGCTCAAGGCCCGCTACCCCAGAACCGTGCCCCGCCCAGCCCACTGGGGTGGTTATCGCCTCAAACCCGACACCTTCGAGTTCTGGCAGGGCCGCCCCAGCCGCTTGCACGACCGGCTGGTCTACCGCCTGCAACCGGATGGGGGGTGGAAAATAGAACGGCTGGCCCCATGAGGCAGCTTTTTACAACAAGGGTGTACAGGCGAAAAGCCCGCTACCAGTACAAGCCCATCCCCAGCTCATGTAAAGCCTGGTGACGGGCTTTGTAGTCAGGCATGATCTGCTCAACTAAGGCCCAGAAGCGGGGGCTATGGTTGAGCACCTTGAGGTGGGCCATCTCATGCACCACAACATAATCCAGCACCCGCAGCGGCAGCATCACCAGTCGCCAGTTAAAGCGCAGCTCCCCTTTGGCATTACAGCTTCCCCAGCGCTTTTTTTGGTTGCGGATCAGCACCTTGGGCATGGGCCAGCCAAGCAGGTCGGCGTAGTGTTGTACCCGGCGGGTTATCACCTCCTCAGCGCGCACCCTGTACCAGCGTTCCAGTATCTCACGCACCTCTTTGCTGGGCACGTTGGGGTCAGCGGCCTGCACAAGCAACAGGTTGCCCTTAAGGGCCACCGCCGCTTGAGGTCTGGGCTTGGAGGGGCGGTCGAGGTTCTGTAAGACGGCCGAACCAGGCCCCCTGCCGTGGCCGGACGGTTTACCCTGCACTTGCAGGCTCACCCGACGGCCCAGGTATAAGAACTCCTCCCCGCTTACAAAGCGCTTGCGCGGCTCCAGGCGGCTCTTGAACTCGGCATATTTCTCGGCAATCCAGCGGGCCTTGGTGTTGACCAGGGCCACAACCTGTTCCAGGGGCATCCGCTCGGGGGCAGCCACCCGCACCCCTTGCATGTCGATGGTAATTCCCACCGTCCGGCGGCGGGCGCTGCGGCGGATGGTATAGCCAATCGTTCGGTTTTGGTAGTACAGGGTGGCTTTTTCTGTTTCTGGCATCCGGGCTTAATGGTATCCAGAACGCGCAAATCAAATGGTGAGATGAGGGCTTGTGTTTTTGTTTATAAACATATTTGTATAATATTTTTGGTTTTCGACATATTATACCACCCGGTGTTCCACCCTGTTGCCAACCAGCCCGCCTTATAAAGCCCTTATATCGCCTCGAGAATCCGTGATTTGGCGTTTGCCAGCTCGAGCGCTGCCTTATCTGGGTTCCAGCCCAGTTCGCGGCCCATCAGCTCCACCACCCGGGGCACAGCGCCCAGCGCCGCCGAGGTGTCCAGGAAGGCCAGGCGGGTGCGGCGGGCCAGCACGTCCAGGGGAGTACAGGCCATCTCGTGGCGCACCGCGTAGATCACTTCGGCCTCGAGGTAGGGCCAGGCCACCGCCAGCCGATTCCCGTAACCCTCGGCCGCAAGCTGGGCCACCGCCTGGGCGCGGGCGCCATAGGCGCGGTGCAGGTGCTCGGCCACATCCTGGGAAAAACCCATCTGCTCGAGTTTTTTTGCTCCGTCGGCGCTGAAACCTTGCCCGCCCACCAGCGGCGTTTGCTCGGTGCGTGACTCGCCAGCGGCCAGCCCAAATTTCTTGACCGCGTAGTTCACCAGATCCAGCGCCATCTTACGGTAGGTGGTCCACTTGCCCCCGGTCAGGGTTAGGAGGCCCGAGGCGCTCTCCTGAATCAGGTGGTCGCGGGCCAGCCGGGCCGTGTCGGCTTCAGGACGGGCAATTAGCGGGCGCAGGCCCGACCAGCTCGCACGCACCGCCTCCCGTGGAATATCCCCCAGATAGGGCCGCACCTGTCGCAGCACATACCCGATTTCTTCTTCCGTCACCCTGGGGTGGTCTACCACCGTGGCGGGGTCGTCGGTGGTGCCCACCAGGGTGCCGCCCAGCCAGGGCAGCACAAACACCACCCGCCCATCCTCGGTTTTGGGGATCAGCAAGCCGGTATCGGAGGGGCTATATTTTCTGTCCAGCACGATGTGAATCCCCGAACTGGCTTTGAGTAAAGGGGGGGCCTCGGGGTCGTCCAGGCGCCGGATATGGTCCGAAAAGGGGCCGGTGGCGTTGACGATCACCCGAGCAGAAACCTGGATTTCCTTTGCAGACAGGCGGTCTTTGACGGCGGCGCCCGATAGTCTGCCGTTTTGTTTGAGCAACCCGGTTACTTCTAGGTGGTTGAGCACCACCGCACCCTGCTGCACGGCGGTCAGGGCCAGCTCCACGTTGAAGCGGGCATCGTCGAACTGCCCGTCCTGGTAGGCCACCGAACCCTTGAGCCCCTCGGGGTTGACCAGGGGAAAGCGCTCCAGGGTTCCTTTGGCGCTGATGTACTGCGCGGGCTGTAGGCGCGCCCGGCCGGCCAGCAGGTCGTAGAGCTTCAGTCCGGTGTAGTAGTAGGGCACCTCCCACACCCTGTACAACGGGGTCAGGAGCCAGAGGGGGCGGGCCAGGTGGGGGGCGTTCCTGAGCATGATGGCCCGTTCGTGCAGGGCGTCGCGCACCAGGTTGAGCTGTACTTTGTCAAAGGTTTTGATGGCAAGCTCGAGGTAGCGCACCCCCCCGTGAATCAGCTTGGTACTTCGGCTCGAGGTGCCCTCGGCAAAGTCGTAGCGTTCGACCAGGGCGGTTTTGAGGCCCCGGCTGGCCGCTTCCAGGGCCACCCCGGCCCCGGTGGCCCCACCCCCAATCACCAGCAGGTCGAAGGTTTCCGAGGCGAGTTTCTCCAGCAGTTGGGTGCGCTCCATAGCACCACCAGACTAACCCAGACCCCGAAGGCTGGGCCAATGCTCGAAGGGGCACCCTCCTAACTATCGGTCACCAATCGGGTATCGGCAAAAACCCGCCCGATCACCTCTTCGATGGCCGGCTCTCGCACTTCCAGGTCGTCTATGGGGAGTTCGTGCAGCATCCGGCTCACCCGGTTGACCAGGTCTTCCCGCCGCACCAGCAGCCGGGCCTCGAGCCCCTCCCAAGCCCGCACCTCACCGAACTGTTCCAGACGGTCTTTTTCGATGGGTTTTCCGAGCTGAATGTGCACCTCGCGGTAGGGGGCGAAGCGCTCGAGCAAACCCTCCAACCCCCCGTCGTAGATGAGCCGGCCCTGGTGAATCATCAGCACCCGCTCGCACAGCGCGGTGATGTCGGCCATGTAGTGGCTAGTGAGCAGGATGGTGGCCCGGTAGCGCCGGTTGTACTCGAGCAAAAACTCCCGCACCGCCACCTGGGCGTTCACATCCAGCCCCAGCGTGGGCTCGTCCAGAAACAGAACCTGGGGCCGGTGCAAGAGCGCGGCCAGCAGCTCGGCCTTCATGCGCTCGCCCAGGCTGAGCTTGCGCACCGGCTGGTTCAGCTTGCCCTCGAGCGCGAGCATCTCGCTTAGCTCGGCCACCCGCTTCTTAAACTCGCCCTCGGGAATCTCGTACACCGCGGCGTTGACCCGGAAGCTATCGGCCGCCGGCAGATCCCAGATCAGCTGCTGCTTGTTGCCCATCACCAGGGTAATCTTGCGCAAGAAGGCGTGCTCCCGTTTGAAGGGCTGGTGTCCGGCGACCTCGAGCCGCCCCGCGCTGGGGTAAATCAGGCCCGACAAAAGCTTGAGGGTGGTGGTTTTGCCGGCCCCGTTGGGCCCCAAAAAGCCCACCATCTCTCCCGGTTCAATCTGGAAGGAGACGTCTTTGACGGCTTCGACCTGCCGGTATCTGCGCTTGAGGAAGTGCCGGAGGGTGCCCACAAAACCAGGCTCTTTGAGGGCCACCGGATAGAACTTGGAGAGGTGTTCGGCCCGAATCTGGCTCACCTGAAGCAGACTACCATAGGAAAGCTGTCAAGAGGGAAACGACAAACACCGTGCAGCAGGCTATTGACGGATGCAAACAGACCACGCAGCGCGAGCTAGGCGGTTAGCTATAGCAGTTAGGGCAACCTTCCTAGGTTTGCCAGATTCCAGAAGGCGGGCGTAATAGGAAGCGTAAGGCTCCACACGGATGGCATTCAAGGCAGTATAGCGCGTTAGCAAAGTGCGAATTCAAGGTTTAATCCGCTGATAATGGCTGGGTGTAAGGTTGTGCATGAATGGGAGACCGCCATGAAACCCTTCAAAGACCGCAACCAGGCCGGTGCGCTGCTGGCTGAGCGGCTGGTGGCGCTGGGCTACGGCCGGCAGCCCAAGCTGCTGGTGTTTGGTTTACCTCGAGGGGGCGTGCCGGTGGCCTTTCAGGTGGCCCGACGGCTCGGCGCACCCCTGGATGTCTGGGTGGCGCGCAAGCTCGGCACCCCCGGCCACGAGGAGCTGGCCATGGGGGCCATCGCCTCGGGCGGGGGGCGGGTGCTCAACCAGGAGATTGTGGACAGTTTGCAGATCTCGGCCGACACCCTGGCCGCCGTCGAGCAACAGCAGCAAGCCGAGCTACAGCGCCGCGAGCGACTGTACCGCGGCAACCGGCCTTTCCCCGACCTGAAGGGCAAAACCGTTCTGCTGGTGGACGATGGGCTGGCCACCGGGGCCACCATGAAGGCCGCCATCGCCGCAGCCCGACAACACCACCCCGCCCGGCTGGTGGTGGCCGTACCGGTGGCCCCGCCCGATACGGTGGCGGAAATCCAGGCGCTGGTAGACGAGGTGGTCTGCCTGGAAACCCCGGCCTTCTTTCAAGCGGTCGGCCTGTGGTACGAGTATTTTCCCCAGACCTCGGACGAGGAGGTGCTGGCCCTGCTGCAGGCCGCTTCGGCTAGGCCAGGCCCATCTGATGCAGGGTAAAGGCGTAGATGTCGGCCTGCTCTTCGATCAGCATGCGGGTGGGCTTGCCCAGCCCATGCCCGGCCTTGGTCTGGATGCGAATGAGGATGGGGGCCGGGCCGCCCTGGGCCGCCTGCAGGGCCGCCGCGAACTTGAAGGAATGCGCGGGCACCACCCGGTCGTCGTGGTCGGCGGTGGTGATCAGGGTGGCCGGGTAGTGGGTGCCGGGCTTCAGGTTGTGCAGGGGCGAGTAGGCCCGCAGGGAGCGGAAGTGCTCGGGGTTGTCGGGCGAGCCGTAATCCGAGACCCAGGCCCAGCCAATGGTGAACTTGTGGAAGCGCAGCATATCCAGCACCCCCACCGCCGGCAGCGCCACCCCAAACAGCTCGGGGCGTTGGGTGAGGGCCGCCCCCACCAGCAGCCCCCCGTTGGAGCCCCCCTGAATGGCCAGCCGCTGAGGCTTTGTGTAGCCCTGGGCGATGAGCCACTCGGCGCAGGCGATAAAGTCGTCAAAGACGTTCTGCTTGCGCTCTAAAGTGCCGGCCCGGTACCAGTCTTCGCCGTACTCACCACCCCCGCGCAGGCAGGCCTGGGCAAACACCCCGCCCTGCTCGAGCCAGACCAGCCGCCCTGGGTTGAAGGCGGGGGTCATGGGGATGTTGAAGCCCCCATAGCCATACAGCAAGGTGGGGTTCTGTCCGTCGAGCTGGAGCCCTTTTTTGTGCACCAGGAACAGGGGTATGCGCGTACCATCCCGGCTGGGCACAAACACCTGGTGGGTCTCGTAAAGGCTGGGGTCGAACTGCAGGGGCGGCGTGAAAAGGGGCCGGGTCTGGCCGGTGGGCAGGTGGTGGTGGTAGAGGGTAAGGGGGTACAAAAAAGAGGTGAAGCCGTAGAAGAGTTCAGGGTCGTCCTCCTCGCCCGCCACCAGCGGCACCATACCCAGCGTGGGCAGGGGCAGGCGGCCCCTGGGGCGCCCCTCGAGGTCCACCAGCTCCAGCCGGTGGCTGGCGTGGTGCAGGTAGCCCAGCACCAGCCCGTCCCCGGCGGGCTCGGCAAAGCTCAGGGTATCCTCGCCCTCGGGCACCAGGGTCTCCAGGGTCTCCAGCCCCCCCTGGGCCACATCCACCACCACCACCCGGCCCCGGGGGGCCTCCAGGTTGGTCTTGAAGTAGAAGCGGGAGCCCTGGTTGCGGATGAACTCAAACGAGGCCACAAACTCGCCCACCAGCTCAACAAAGGGCTCCTCCGAGCCATGGGGCCGGTAGAAAAACAGGTTCTCGCGGTGGGTGCCCCGCCACACGTGCAGGCACTCGTAGCGCCCGTCGTGGGTTACAAAGGCCTGAAAACCCCACTCCTTCTGGTCGGGCCGCTCGTAGACCAGCACGTCCTGCTGCTGGGGGGTGCCCAAGCGGTGCAGATAGACCTTCTGGAAGTAGTTGGCCCCGGTGTAGTCGGTGCCCTCGGCGGGTTCGTCGTAGCGGCTGTAGAGGAACCCGCTGCCATCGGGCAGCCAGGCTGCGCTGCTGAACTTGCTCCAGCGGATCTCGTCGGGCAGATCCTGGGCCGTTGCCACCTCGCGCACCTTCCAGGTGAGCCAGTCCGAACCGCTTTTGCTCAGGGCGTAGGCCAGGTAGCGCCCATCCCGGCTGACGGCATAGTTGCTCAGGGCCACCGTGCCGTCCTCAGAGAGGGTGTTGGGGTCGAGCAGCACCTGGGGGGCCGCCTCCAGGTGCTCCTGCACATACAGCACGTTCTGGTTCTGCAGACCGTCGTTGCGCAGGCTAAAGTAGCGGCCCCCGCGCTTGAAGAAGCTCACCACACGGGGGTAGTTCCAGAGCTCCTCGAGCCGCCGCCGGAGGGTCTCCCGCAAGGGAATCTGCTCGAGGTAGCCAAAAGTCAGGCGGTTCTGGGCCTCGATCCAGGCCCGGGTCTCGGGAGCCTGGGGATCCTCGAGGGGGCGGTAGGGGTCGGGAATCTGCACCCCGTGCAGCTCCTCGACCACCTTTGCGGTGGGGGCAGGGGGATACGAAAGTTTCATCCTGCACAATATACAAGCCTCGAGGCGGCCCTGTCGCCAGACAAAAACCTGGGCCAGGTCATACGCATTTCGGTAGTATCGTTCACTTCGGCAAGCCTAAACGATACTACCGAAATGCTTTTCTACTCCCTTCGGTCGGCTTGAATCCTTCACCTCTGACTGCGTTCAACAGTGAAGGATTCAAGCGGAAACGGTATCACACCTCTGGGGTTACCTGCTCAGGATAGGGCTTGGGGCTTCTTAGCTGGCTGATCAGGGTGGCCGCAACAATCAGACCAGCCCCAATCAGGCCCTGCAAGCCCAGCCGCTCACCCAGCAAAATATAGGCAAAAGCCGCCGCATACACGGGCTCGAGGGTAAAGATCACCGCTGCCTGGGGGGCTGGAACCCGCCGCTGCCCCAGGGCCTGCAACCAGATACACAGCGCCGAGGCCACCAGGCCCAGGTACAGCAGCGAAAAGTAAGGGAAGTCGGCCGTGTTCCATACCGGCTTTTCCCACAGCATCCAAACCAGCGACAAAAGCGCAACGGTGAGCATCTGAATGCCCGTCAGCGGCAGGGTTGAGAACCGTCGGGCGAATAGCTCCAGACGCCAGATGTACAGGGCGTAGGCCAGGGCGGTTCCCAGCGTCCAGAGGTCGCCCGGGTTGGGCGGTGAGCCGTCGTAGGACAGGAGCCCCACCCCAGCCACCGCCAGCCCGGCCGCCAGCCAGATGGGCCAGCCCAGGCGCTGCCCCAGCAGCCCCAGCAGCATGGGCAGGGCCACCACATACAGTGTGGTGATGAAGGCGCTGCGACTGGCTGTGGTGTATTGCAGGCCCACAGTCTGGGTCAGGTAAGCCACAAAGAGCATCACACCGAGCTCGAGGCCCGCCCACCACAGCCGGGCATCACGCCGGAACAAAAACGGCAGGAAAACCAGCATGGCAATGACAAAGCGCACAAAGTTGATCTGCCCCGGCCCCAGGGTTTGCAGGCCATCCTTCACCAGCACAAAGGTGCTGCCCCAGAACAGCGTAGCCAGGTTCAGGTAGAGGAGTCCCAACAACAGGTCTCGCCGCACGAAGAAGAGTCTACCGGCTTCCCGCCCTTTTCGATGGCCTTGACCCCAGCCCAAAATGGCGCCACCCCTGCCCCAGGGCTATGTTCAAATCTCGAGCACCCCGTCTGCAAAGCGCTGGAGCCAGGGTTTACGTTGCGCCATCACGAGATTGGGCACCACCTGCACGGGTACTTTGGCGCTGGCCAGTATGCTCCGAGCCACCAGCCCCAGCCCTTCTGGGGCTTGCTGCGCGGCATCCCGGCGACCGATCACAATCAGGTCGGCGCAGATCTGTTGGGCGGTTTGGGCCACCACCGCCCCGATGCTCTGGCCCTGGGCTTCGACCAGCAGTACCGTGGGCGGGTGGCGCGCCCCTTGGGCCATCCTGGTCAGGGTCTCGACGATCAAGGGCTCGGGGCGCTCGAGCACGTGCAAAAGCGTTATCTTGCAGCCCAGCCAGCGAGAAAGCTCCAGCGCATACCGGACAGCCGCCCGACTGCCCACCCCCAGCCCTGCCGGAACCAGAATGTGGCGCAGCACAAACACCTCCCCCTGGGCTTAGGTTGCCGCCAGGGCATTACCAGCCTGTTACAGAGCACAGCCCCGCTACTCCTTTTGGCGGATGAAGCGGCGCTGGGAGTGGCGTACAATTAAGGCATGAAAAGGATGTCGTACCGTTTGGAACAGGCTCCGCCTGGGCTTCAGGTACGCACCTTGGGCCGGGTGGAGGTTCTGGTCGCAGGCCGTCCTGCCATCTGGCACGCCCATACCGCCGAAGAACTCTTCTTTTACCTGCTCTCGTATCCGGAGGGCAGGAGCAAGGCGGAGATCCTCGAGGCTCTGTGGGGCCTCGACCTCGACCCAGCGGCCAACAACCGCTTCCGGGTAACGCTCTTTCGGGTTCGTAGCGCCCTGCAAAACCCCACAGCCATCCAGGAAGACCACGGACGCTACCGCTTGAGCGACCCGATTTTGCAAAGCACCGATCTGTATAACTTTTACCAGGCCCTGGCCGAAGGTCGGCGCGCAAGCTGCGATGCAGACCGCCTGGAAGCCTACCAAAAAGCCATCGCCCTGTACCAGGGCGATTACCTGCCGGGGTTTGCCAACAACTGGGTCTCCCAGGCCCGCGAGGAACACAAAGCTGCCTATGTGCAGGCCCTGCTGGAGGTCGCCCTCATCTACCAAGACCACTCCGATTGGGGCAAAGCCGCCCGGTACATCCAGCAAGCGCTCAAAAAAGACCCCTACCTGGGCGAGAACTACCACCAACGCCTGATGTGGTGCCTGGCCGCGGCGGGCGACCGCTATGGTGCTATTGAGCACTATCGCCGTTTCGTGAAATTCCTGCGCGAAGAGCTGGGGGACACCCCCATGCCCGAAACCCAGGCCCTGGCCGAGCGCATCAAGCGGAGGCAACCCCTCGAGCAGCACAGCCTGCTCCTGCAAGGACACGCAGCCTGATTCAGCGCACAAGGCGCGCAGGCCAGCCGTAGTGGCTAGGTAATCGGTGGAAGGTTGAATCGGGCTAGGAGGTGGCTATGCTAACGCAAGAGGTGACCCACTACATCCGTGATTTTGTAGCCCCAAGGGCTGCACCGGTATTGTCGCTGTACCTGGATGTGAACCCGGCCAACCCCGACAACCAGGGCAAGGCTTACCTGTTGCGGGCCCGCGAAGCCATTGCGGCCACCCAGGCCCCGCCCGAGGTTGGCAAAAAGGTTTTGGAGGCGCTCGAACAGAGCCCGCCCCAGGCCCGTAGCCGGGTGGTCTTTGCCGCCCAGGGTTGGATGGAGGCCTATGACCTACAAGTTGAGCTGCCCCTCGTTCAGGGCGCCGAAGCCCGCTGGGGCGAGCCCTACCTGACTCCTATTCTGTACATGCTTGACGAGTACGAGCGGGTGGGGGTGGTCTATATTGATAGCGAAAAATGGCGCATGTTCGAGGTGTTCCTGGGCGAGGTTGAGGAGCTGCCGGGGGCCTTCCGGGCGGTGGGGCCCCAGGAGTGGAAGCAGCTCACCCAGGACAGCCCGGGCCGTCGCTACGCGCAGGGCGGTGTCCATCGGGCGGCCGCCGACACCGACCGCTTCCAGCGCCGGCTCGAGGCCTGGACACACCGCTTCTACAAACGGCTGACCACGCTCCTGGAGCAGACCGTAAACGAGCGCAGCATCCAGCGGCTGGTGCTGATGGGGCCCAAAGCCGAGGTAGAGGTGTTCAAAGAACTGCTGCCCCGCCGGCTGCGTGAGCGGGTCGTTGCCACCCTCCCTTCCCTGCCGACCCCCAGCGCCCAGGCTGGCGAGGTGCTGAAGCGGGTACAGGAGGTGCTGGAACCCCTCGAGCGCGAGCGGGAAAACAAGCTCCTGGACGAGCTGGTCGAACGGGGGGTGGGCGGGCTGGATCAGACCCTCGAGCTCCTACAGCAGGGCGCGTTGTACCTGCTGGTAGCCCCCTGGAACCCCCAGGGCAGGGTCTACCGCGCCCCGGATGGCTGGGTTAGCAGCAACCCTGCGGCGGCCCAGGCGCACGGCGCCGATCAGCCCGAAGAAGTCGAGCTAAAGCGGGTGCTGCCCGAACTGGTCGCCGCCTATGGCACCCGGCTCGAGTTTGTGCGAGGGCCTGCCGAGGCGCGACTGCACAAGGAACTGGGCGGTCTGGCCGGACTCCCTCGCTGGTAATGGTTTGGTAACAACGGCCGTTTATCTTCAAGAAAGAGGGTGTCATGTAACCCAAGCGGCTATGGGCCCTCAAAGACACGCTCTCGAGCAGCGTCCGGCGGAGCCCATGCTCGGCGGTAAGCGCCTCTGGGTTTCGGGTTAGGTGGCAGCTCGGAATACCAGAGGATAGGCCCAGGTTCCAAGCTGGCGCGCAGCCACCCACGCCAAAAGACCGGAGGCATGTGTATGCTGGCTCGTTTCGACCCCTGGCGCGAGATGGATCACATGCGGCGGGGAATCGAGCGCTTGTTTGACGAAAGCCCGTTCCGTCGTGAGTTTCCATTCCTCGACAAAGAAGCGGCAACCATGCCGCTCGACATCTACGAAGAAGGCAACAACATCGTGGTAAAAGCCTCGATTCCCGGCCTCAAACCCGAGGACATCAAGGTTGAAGTGCGCGGCGACGTCCTGCGCATCTACGGCGAGGCCAAGAAGGAGGAAGAAAAGAAAGAGCGCAACTACCACCTGCGTGAGCACCGCTACACCCGCTTTGAGCGCTCGGTAACCTTGCCCAGCGAGGTGCTGACCGATCAAGCCGAGGCGGTGTTCGAGAACGGTGTGCTGACGCTCACCCTGCCCAAGAGCGAGACCACCCCCGCCAAAGCCATCCCCATCAAGACCCCTGCCAAGGTGTAAGGAGGACATATGACGGCGCAAAGAATTGACCTTTTCATGGGACTGGTGTTTGCCCTGCTGGCCGCCCTGGGTCTGTTTTTCGCGCCCAACGGCCTGATTCTGGGGTTTATTCCCAGCAACACCAGCCTGGCCATCGTCTATCTGATTACCGCCGTAGCCCTGCTGTATGGCTACTTTACCGGCGACCGCCTGGCCCACATGATGGCCGCGGTGATCGGCCTGGTCTACGCCGCGCTGGCCCTCATTGGGTTCTTCAGCAGCAGCTTTTTGGGCCTGCCCACCGGCGGCTGGAATACCGTGGTCAACCTGATCGCTGCGGTGGTGCTGATCTACGACTGGCTGGGAACCCCCCGAACGGCCACTTGACCGGCCAGTCCTGCGTCCGAAACGGGGTGCAACCTCACCCCGTTTCCTTTGTAATTATTTTATTCAGTATTGACTAAACTTACAAAACTTTCTAAACTCGAGCCATGTCCGATGCCCTGCACGATTTTGTCGAGGAGTTCGCCCTGGCCTACGAAGCTGCGGGGCTCCCGCGGATAGCCGGGCGAATCCTGGGCTGGCTGATGGTCTGCGACCCCCCCGAACAGACCGCTGCTCAGCTGGTCGCCACCCTGGGTGTGAGTAAGGCCTCCATCAGCACCATGACCCGGCTGCTCACCCAGATGCACCTGATCGAAAAAGTGCCCAAGCGCGGGGCCCGGAGCGATTTTTACCGCGTGCGCCCCGGCATCTGGACCGAGCGCGTCAAAAACGGCCTGGCCAGCCTGGTTACCTACAAAAAACTGGCCGAAAAGGGGCTGCAACTGATGGAAAATGCACCGCCGGAGCGAAGTGAGCGGCTTTTGGAGATGTACCAGATCTATAGCTTTTTCGAAGAGGAGCTGAAAGGCATGTTCGAGCGACTGGAGCAGCGCCGCAAGCATGGAAGCAAACCCAAGCCAGGCCGTTGAACCAAGGGGGTTTTGATGACAGTCCAAACCCGCGTCGCCACAGCCTTGCCCCGGCTGGCCTGGCGCAACCTCTGGCGGCACCGGCGGCGCACCTGGCTGCTGGTGCTGGTGGTGGCCTATGCCACCATCACCACCATACTGTTCTGGGGGGTGCAGGACGGCTTTACCCAGTCGGTGCAGGTGGGCAACGCCCGCTTCCTGAGCGCACCGGCCCTCATCACCACCCCACAATACTTCGAAGACCCCGACCCCGAGCAGGGCCTGCCCAGCCTGGATTTTTTGCCCCGGGTGGAGGCCCAGCCCGGCGTCAAGGCCGCGGCCCCGCGCCTCGAGTTCCCCGCTTTGATTCGCTCGGCCTACACCGCCGATGCGGTGCGGGCTCGAGGGGTAGATCCCCTGCTCGAGGCCCGGGTGAGCAACCTACCCGGCGCCATTGCCCAGGGCCGCATGCTGGAGCAGCCTGGTGAGGTGGTGCTGGGACAGCAACTGGCCGAGCGCTTGGACGCGCGGCTGGGGGAGCGGGTGGTGCTGGACACCTCGGCGCTGGCCGGGCCACAGGCCCTGGGGTTGCAGGTGGTGGGGCTGGTGAAATCGGGCATTGCTCCGGTAGACCGGGGCACAGTACTGGTGCATATCCAGGACGCCCGGGTGCTCACCGGCCTGCAAACCGCCACCGGGGTAGCCCTGGACGTAACCCGGGGCCAGGAGGCCCGGATTGCCGAGGCTTTGCAACCGGTGCTGCCGGAGAACCTGCGGGCCTACGACCTGACCCAGTTGCTGGGCGGGCTCTCCTCGGCCATTGGCACCAAACAGAGCTCCACCTTTTTGATTGGGATGATTTTCTCGCTGTTTGCTGCCCTGGCCGTGACCAGCACGGTGCTGGTGAGCGTGCTCGAGCGCACCCGCGAGTTCGGCATGATGGGGGCCATCGGCATGACCCCTCCGCGCCTGGCGGCCATGGTCACGCTCGAGACGGTGTTTGCCACCAGCCTGGGCTGGGCTTTAGGGCTGGTGTTGGGCTATGCGCTCAATTACTGGATGGCCACTCAGAACGTGCTGGGGCCTGTTTTTGCCAGCTATGGGGCGGCCTGGGAGATTTTGGGCACCGGCAGCGAAATCTACACCGCCCAGAGCCCCCTGTATGCGCTGTACGCAGCCCTGACCATTGCCCTGGCCGCGCTTTTCTCGATTCTGATTCCGGCCCGGCGGGTGCTGGCCCTCAACCCCGCCGAGGCTATGCGAACGGAGTAAACCGGAGGCCCTGGATGAACCTACGATTTTTGTTGCTTCTATGTTTGCTCGGGCTGGGGCCAAGCAACGCTGCCACCGACCCCCAGACCGTGCTCAAGGCCGTGGTGGACAACCAGCGGGGGGGCAGTCTGCGGGCCACCCTCATCCTGAGCATCACCCGCCCGGAGCGCCAGACCCAGTTGGTGCTCGAGGTAGCCTCGGACGGCAACGAGCGGGCCATCACCTGGGTCAAAGCCCCACCCAGGGAGGCCGGGCAGGCTTTTTTGCGGGTGGGGGACAACATTCAGTTGTACAACCCCACCCTCAAGCGGGTTCTGCGGCTGCCCCCCAGCGGGCGCAGCGATAGCTTTTTGGGCTCCGACCTTTCCTACAGCGACCTGGCCGGGCGCGACCTCGAGCAAGACTTCACCCCCAAAGTCGAGGCGGAGAGCGAGAGCGAGATCACCCTGGAGCTTCTCCCCAGGCCCCAGGCCCCTACCCCCTACGGCAAGCTGGTGTTGCGGGCCAGCAAACCGGGCTTTGCCCCGCGCGAGGTGATCTACTACGACCAGCGCGGCCAGGCGGTGCGCAAAATAACCTTTGCCCAGTGGGTTCAGGCCGGGGGGCGCAGCTTCCCCACCCAGGTCACGGTGGAGGATCTGCTACGTCCGGGGCACCGCACCCAGGTGGTCTACAGCAACTATCGGTTTGGCGTGCCCATCCCCGAGGGCTGTTTTACGGTGCGGGCGCTCGAGGCCGGCTGTTAGAGCGAGGGGGTTATGTTCAATCTCCTGAGTCTTTCCTGGCGCAACCTCTGGCGGCACCGCAGCCGCAGCCTGATGACGGCCGGCGCGGTGGGGCTGGCGGTGTTTTTCACCCTGGTTTACCTGAGCTTTCTGGGGGCCATGGAAAACGGCATCTACAACAACCTCACGGCCTCGGTGGGGCATCTGCAGGTGCGGGTGGAGGGCTACCGGGACAAGCGCGAGTTCCGCGACCTGCTGATCCCAGACGCCGCCGGGGTGGAGGCCCAGCTGGCACAGAAAACCCAGGCCGCCAGGGTCATCGCCCTCGAGGTTCCCGCCCTGATCGCCGGCGAGACCCGCTCGAGGGGGGCCCTGCTCCTGGGCGACCAGCGCCCGCCCGAGCTGCGCCAGCGCTTTATCCAGCAGCATCTGGTGGAAGGGGCGCTACCGGCAGTGGGCGACCTCGAGGGCATCGCCCTGGGGCAGGCCCTGGCCAAAGCCCTCAAGCTGCGGCTGGGCGACCCGGTCTACGTGTACGCCCCCGGCACCCTTGGACGGGGGGCGGCGGCCTACCGGCTGGTGGGGCTGCTGCGCTTCCCCGACCCGGCTGTTGAGGCCCGCAGCGCCTACCTCTCCCTGGCGGCGGCCCAGGAGCTGGCCGCGCCGGGCAGCGCCACCCGCATCGAGCTGCACTTTCCTTTCACCCGCTACGCCCAGGATGCCCAGCTTGGGCCCATCCAGGCCCAACTGGCCCAGCAACTGGGGCCGGGCCTGCGCCTGGAAAGCTGGAAGGAGGCCAGCCCGGCCATTGCCCAGATCTTCGACCTGCTAACCCCTTTGGTTCTGATTTTCGCCGCGCTGTTTTTCGGGCTGGCGGGGCTGCTGGTGCTCAACACCATCTACCTGAGCCTGCTCGAGCGCACCCGTGAGCTGGGTGTGATTGTGGCGCTGGGGGCCGGGCCGGCCCAGGTTACGCGGATGGTGGTGCTGGAAAGCCTGCTTTTGTGCTCAAGCGGCGCTCTGGTGGGCGGGGGACTGGGCCTGCTGCTGATTGCCGCCCTCTCGGGCGGGTTCTCGCTCGAGGCCCTCTACGGCGAGGTGGGTGGGGCCTTTGGCCTGCCCGAGACGGTCTATTTGAGCCTCCGGGCCTGGGACATCCCCATCACCCTGGGCTTTGCCCTGGCTACCGGCCTGCTGGCGGCCTGGTGGCCGGCCAGGGTTGCGGCCAGCCTGGAACCGGTGGAAGCCATGCGCTTTACCGCTTAGAGAGGTGGGAGATGAAGCCTGTTTTGCAGGTCAAGGAGCTAACCAAAATCTACAAGGTGGACACTGTAGAGACGCCCGCCCTGCGGGGGGTCAACCTGGAGATACAGCCGGGCGAGTTTACCGCCCTGGCCGGGCCTTCGGGCAGCGGCAAGAGCACCCTGTTGCACCTGATGGGGGGCCTGGACAGGCCCACCGCGGGCGAGGTCTGGCTGGATGGCATGCGCATAGACGGCTTCTCCAAAGCCCGGCTGGCCCACCTGCGGCTGTGGAACCTGGGCTTCGTGTTTCAGGCCTACAACCTGATTCCGGTGCTGACGGCGCTGGAGAACGCGGCCTTTGTGCTCGAGCTGCGCGGTGAGCCCAGGGAGGCCCGCGAGGAAAAGGCCCTGCGTGCGCTAGAGACCCTGGGCATGAAAGACTTTGCCCATCGCCGGCCCAACCAGCTTTCCGGGGGGCAGCAGCAGCGCGTGGCGGTGGCCCGCGCCCTGGCCGCCCAGCCCAAAATCATCCTGGCCGACGAGCCCACCGCCAACCTCGACTCCAAAACCGGCCTGGCCCTGATCGAGCACCTGCGCACCCTCAACCGCGCGCAGGGCATCACCTTTGTCTTCAGCACCCACGACCCCCGGCTCCTGGAGCGGGTAGACCGGATTGTGCGGCTCGAGGATGGGCAGATTGCGGCCTAGCCATGCGTGGTTGCTGGGGCTGTGGCTGGCCTGCGGCTGCCAGCCCGGGCTGGCCCAGAACCTGGAGACCCGGCTTGAGCTCCGCTTCAGCACCGCTTTGGTCTTCAGCCACCTGCCGCCGAGCGCAAGCTGGGGCCTGGGGGCCCACCTCGAGGCCCGCTACGACCTGCAACCGTTGCGCTTTCAACTGGTGCTCGATCCGGGGGTGAACCTTTCCCGCGCGGTGACCGCCGAGGCCGGCCTCACCGAGCTGTACGCGCTCTACCGCCAGGGCGAACTGGATGTGAGCGCGGGCCTCGAGCGGCTACCCCTCGAGGTCGCCCGCCTGAGCCTGCCCTATGGCCTCGAGCCCCTCAGCCCGCTGGGCAACCGCCAGGGCCGCTGGGGGGCCCGGGTTAGCTGGAACCCCGAGGCCAGCCGGCTGCGCCTGGCGGTGCTGGAAGAGGCGGGCCGGTGGCTGCCGGTGCTCAGCCTGCGGCAGGAGTTCGGCGACTTCGAGCTCGAGGCCCACGCCCTTTACCCCGCCCGCTGGGTGCTGGGCCTGGGCGGCAGCGGCACCGTGGCGGAGGTAGTGATCTACGGGGAGGGCTGGCTTTTGCTCGAGCCCCTCGAGGCCCGCTACGCGCTGGGCCTGAGCGGCAGCCTGGGCGAGGGGGTGTGGACGCTCGAGGGCGGCTACGCCGGTCTTTTGCCGCTACAGCCCGCCGGCTACTTCCTGGCCGGGCAGGTGCTGCTTCCGCAAGAGGAGGCTAGCTGGGTTCTCCAGGCCCATCTCCGGCTCGACGACCCCGCACGCTGGCTTTTGAGTATGCGCTATACCCTGGGCCAGCCCGACCTCGAGCTGAGCACCGGGCTCAGCGCCCAGGGGGGCCCCACGCCCACCCTCAGCCTGAGCCTGTGGCTGCGGGCTTTTCCCCAGCTCTGGTAACCTGTCTCCCATGAGTCGGGTTCTGGTCACGTTCCTGCGTCATGGCCGCTCCCTGAGCGACGACCTGCGGGTGCACGAAGGCCGCTACGACGCCCCCCTTACCGAGGTGGGCCGGGCCCAGGCCCAGCAGCGCCTGGAGGAGTTTCGCGCCAAGCAGTTCCACTTCGATCGCATCATCTCCAGCCCCCTCCAGCGGGCCCGCGCCGTGGCAGAGCTGATGAGCGAAGGGCTGGGGGTGCCGCTGGAGCTGGACCCCGACTGGATGGAGCAGGACAACGGCAAAATTGCCGGTCTCCCCTACGAGGAAGCCGAACAGCGCTTCCCTAGGCCCCTTTTTCGCAGCCCTTACGAAAAGCCATACGATGGCAGCGGGGAAAGCGAGTGGGAAACCTATACCCGCGCCGCCAGAGCGGTTCAGAACCTGGTGAACCGGGGTGCGGGCTCGTACCTGGTGGTGGCTCATGGGAAAATCCTCAACTGTGCGCTGTGGGCCATTTTTGGCCTTTCCCCCAGCAACGGTACGCCCAGCCTCAGGTTCTCTTTCGCCGACCTGGGCTATGCGGTGCTGGAGTACCGGCCAGACCGGCATACCTGGCATTTAGACAGGTTCGAGATGGGCTTTAATTCCCTAGCGAACCCGCTCGAGGTAGCGCCACCCCAGCCCGGCTAAAAGCACCTGCCCCTGGTAGACCCGCCCCTCCACCGCATCGCGCCACTGGCCGGGGGGCAGGGGCAGCGAAGCGGCCTCGAGGCCGTTGTTGAAGGCCGCCAGCACCTCGCCCACCCCCGGCTCCCCCCGCAAAAAGGCCAGGCGCGTGCCCTCACCCAGGTAGGTGCGGAAAAGCGGGCTCTGGAAGGCTTTGAGCTGGCCCTTGAGGCGGCCCAGCAAGCGGTAGTGCTCGAGTACATCGGCGCGGCACCTCTCCCACTGCAACGGGTAGCGGTACAGCTCGTTGACGGGCCACACCCCGCGCTCGCCGGTAAAACCGCACTCCTCACCCTGGAAGATCACCGAGGCCCCCGGCAGGGCATAGAGCATGGCCGAGGCCAGCCGCAGCCGGGCCAGGGCTTCCGGGCCGGGGGTGTCGCGCAAACCACCCCCGCCCAGGTCGGTCAGGACGCGGGGGGTGTCGTGGGAACCGATCAGGTTGAAGCCCATGGCGGCCACCGCCTCGGGGTAGGCGGCGTAGACCCGGGCCAGCTCGCCCAGCACGCGCGCCCCGCTCTGCAAAGGGCCTCCCTTCGCAAACCCCAGAATACCCCCCATGGCCGGGGGCGAGCCCCCGCGCCCCAGGGTGTAGTTCATCAGCGAGTCGAACTGGTCGCCCTGCAGATACTGCGGGCGCAGATCCCAGACCTCGCCCACCAGGTACACCTCGGGCTTCAGGGCCTTGAGTTCGGCCCGCCATCTCTGCACAAACTCGGTGGAGATCTCGTTGGCCACATCCACCCGAATCCCGTCGAAGCCGAAGTTGAGCCAGAACCTGGAGACCCGGATCAGGTAGTCCTGCACCTCGGGGTTGGCGGTGTTGAGCTTGGGCAGGCTGCCCAGGTCGGCCCAGCCCACATAGGCGCGGCCATCGCCGGGGGTGAAGGGCCACCGGCGGATGAAGTACCAGTCCCAGTAGCGCGATTCGGGCCCTTTCCTCACCACATCCTGAAAGGCCCAGTGCCCCAGGCCGGTGTGGTTGGGTACAAAGTCGAAGATAACCCGGATGCCCTGGCGCCGGGCCTCGGCCAGCAGGCGCTTGAGCAGGGCGTTGTCGCCAAACTTGGGCGAGACCCGCACGTAGTCGTGGGTGTCGTAGCCGTGGGCCGAGCCCGAATCGAAAAGGGGGTTGAAGTAGATCAGGTTCACCCCCAGCGCGCGCAGGTGCGGCAGGCGCTCCAGCACCCCGGCCAGGTCGCCGCCGTAGTACTGCTGGCAGCAGTGGTAGTCGCCGGGCGGGTCGCTCCAGCGCGAGAGGTAGGGGGGCCGGCCGCTCCAGGTCTGGTCGAAACGGGCCTGGGTGGCCTCCAGGGCCCGGCGGTCGTTGCGGGGGTCGCCGTTCCAGAAGCGCTCGGGGAAGATCTGATACCCCACCCGCCCCGCCACCCAGTCCACCGCCCGGAAAACCCGGGCCGGCACCTCGAAGGGGCCAAAGGTGTGTTCCTGGCCGTCTTTGTCCACCACCTCAATGCGGTACTGCCGGAGCGTGGACAGCAGGGCCACCCGCCAGGTTTCTCTCTCGGGCGCGCTCAGCTGCAGGGTAAAGGGGTGGTCGCGGTCGGCCCGCAGCACCGCCGAGCGGATGCTACCCGCCGGCACCTGGAAGCGCACCGACAGGCGGCCCGCCGCCTGCGAGACGAAGCGCGGCTGGCTGGGGTCGTGCTCGAAGGCCAGCCCGCCGCTATCGGTGGGCGCATCGGCCACCCGCCCCACCTCCCGCAGCGCGTTTTTCCCGCCCTGGCCGTCGTCGGTGCAGCCTTCAGCCTCGGCGTCCACCTGCGGGGTACCGAAGGTCTCGTCCTCGCACATGTTTTTGGGCCACTGCCCGTTGATGAAGAACTTGTACTGGATGGGACCCGGCGGCAGCTCCACCGTGACCTGCCAGACCCCGTCCTCGGTTTTCTGCATGGGCAGCTCGGCCCAGTTGTTGAAGCTACCGCGCAGGCTCACCGAGCGCACCTCGAGGCCGTAGGGGGGGTCGTAGGTGAAGGTGACGGGAACTCTCTGCTGGGCCCAGGAGAAGCCCAGAAGCAGCAGCCACAGTAAAGCCCACTTACGTCCTTGCATCGTCTACCTCTAAACCAGTCCCTCGTCACTCCAGCCTACAAGACGTTTCTGGGCTCGAGGGCTTCTTGATACAATCCAGAATGTGAGGGGGAGCGTTTCCCATGACCGCGCAGAGGAAACCCTGCAGGCCAAGGCCCGCTGGTTCCGCTCCCTGACGCTCGAGGAGCGGATGGATTACCTGGTGATGATGACCGATCTCATCCTGCAAAATAATCCCAGCGCGCTTGCGAAGGCGGCCAAGGACGATGCTGCATCTCCTCAAAAACGTATTCGCGTCGTTGAACGCCCATGACGTCAGGTATGTGGTCATCGGTGGTATCGCCGCAGTTTTGTATGGCGTTCCCAGGGCCACTTTCGACCTCGGCCTACTAATAGAGGCAACGCCGGAAAATGCAGCAAAACTGCTAGATGCCCTATATGAGGCTGGAATTGCTTCTGCTGCCCGGAAGAAATACTGAGCAACGACATCACCGTTTTCAAAGACCGCATCCGCATTGACGTGCAGACCCACACACCGGGCCTGCACTTCGATACCGCCTGGGAGCGCAAAACCACCATGGCCTACCAGGGCCAAAGTTTTTACGTGGCATCGCTCGACGATCTGGTCACTTCTAAAAATTGCTGCCGGGCGACCTAAAGACCTCGAGGACGTTCAGGCCCTGCAGTCGGACGAAGAGGCGTAGCACCGGTCTGCGGCCTGAGCACCATCCACACCACCCCCGCCAGCACCAGCCCGGCCCCCAGGTAGCCCAGCAGGCTGAAGCGCTCGCCCCACCACAGCCAGGCTGTCAGGGCCGCCACCACCGGCTCGATGGTCGCCACCACCGAGGCCCGGGTGGCCTCCAGGCGCCGGAGGCCGGCAAAATAAAGCGTGACCGCGAAAAAAGTCGAGGCCACGGTCAGGAAGGCGATGGCCGTCCAGGCTTCGGCGTTTTTGGGCGCAAAGTGCACAAACGGCAGCAACCCCAGCGCCCCCACCGGCAGCGCGTACAAAAACACCGTGGGGGTGCTGTATTTGTTCAGGTAGAGCTTGCCAAACAGGTAGTGGGTGGCATAGGTCAGGGCCGAGAGCAGGCCCCAGAACACCGCCGCCGGCGTAACCCTGACCCCGCCCCCTTGCAGGCTGACCAGGGCTACGCCCAATAGGGTCAGGCCCACCGCCCCCACCTTGTGGGCGTCCATGGGCTCGCGCAAAAACAGCCAGGAGAGCAGGGCCACGATGGCCGGGGCTGTATAGAGCAGCACCGCGGCCAGGGCCGCCCCGCCGCTTCCGATGGCGAGCTGGTAAGACCCGTAGAAAAGCGAGATGCCCACCAGCCCAAAGCCCAGCACCGCCCCGGCGTCGGCGCGCTCGAGGCGAACTTTTTGTATCAGCACCGCCTGCGACCCAAAAAGCACCGCGCCCAGGGCAGCCCGCCAGAAGGCCACCTCGAGGGGGCTCACCCCCTGCTCGAAGGCCCAGCGCGAGACCACCCCCAGAAGCCCCCACAAGCAGGCGGCGGCCAGCACGTAGAGATAGCCAATCACGGCTTATTCAACCGCGTGGTTGCGGCGACGGGCCATCCAGCTCCAGACCAGACCCAGACCCAAGAACAGGCCCGAGCCAAACACCACCAGATAGGTAATCCAGAGGCGGGGGTTCACGTTGTAAAAGTCGCGGCTGCGCTGGGCCGTAAGGGCCACCAGGTAGTCGCGAATGGTGATGAAATTCATCGTGGCCAGGATAATCGCCACAACCAGTAGAATCAGCCCCAAGACCAAAGAGATGCGCCCCAAAACGCTCATAACACCAGTCTACCGGATTTAGCGGGCGTTTTGATATTGCTATACTTGGGGCGTGATCAAGGCGCCCGAAACCCCTCCCCGCGACGAGCTGGTCTTCGACCTGATCCGCCAGGAAGAAGCGCGCCAGCGCAACGGCCTCGAGCTCATTGCCTCGGAAAACTTCACCTCGGCCCAGGTGCGCGAAGCCGTGGGTAGCGTGCTCACCAACAAGTACGCCGAAGGCTACCCCGGCAAGCGCTGGTACGGCGGCTGCGAGGTGGTGGATCAGGTGGAAGCCCTGGCCATCGAGCGGGCCAAGCAGCTTTTTGGGGCGGCCTGGGCCAACGTGCAGCCCCACTCCGGCTCCAGCGCCAACATCGCGGTTTACACGGCCTTGCTCAAGCCCGGCGATACCGTGCTGGGCATGGATCTGTCGCACGGCGGCCACCTCACCCACGGCTCCCCGGTCAACTTTTCCGGCCTCAACTACAAGGTGATCGGGTACAAGGTGCGCCCGGAGGATGAGCTGCTGCACATGGAGGACGTGCGGGCCCTGGCCCTCGAGCACAAACCCAAAATGATTATCTGCGGGGCCAGCGCCTACAGCCGCATCCTCGACTTCAAGGCCTTCCGCGAGATCGCCGACGAGGTGGGGGCCTACCTGATGGCCGACATCGCCCACATCGCGGGGCTGGTGGCGGCGGGCCTGCACCCCTCCCCCCTGCCCTATGCCCACATCGTGACCTCCACCACCCACAAAACCTTGCGCGGGCCGCGTTCCGGCCTGCTTCTGAGCAACGACCTCGAGGTCGCCGCCATCCTCGATCGCTCCATCTTCCCTGGCACCCAGGGGGGGCCTCTGGAGCACGTGATCGCCGGTAAGGCGGTGGCCTTCTGGGAGGCCTTGCAGCCTTCGTTTAAAACCTACTCAGCCCAGATCATCAAAAACGCCCAGACCCTGGCCGCCGAGCTACAAAAGCGCGGCTACCGCATCGTCTCGGGCGGCACCGACAACCACCTCTTCGTGGTGGATCTGCGCCCCCAGGGCCTCAACGGTAGCAAGGCCACCAGGTTGCTCGACGCCGTGCACATCACCATCTCCAAGAGCACCCTGCCCTACGACACCGAGAAAATCATCCACGGCGGCGGTATCCGCATCGGCACCCCGGCCATCACCACCCGCGGCATGACCGAAGAACACATGCCCATCATCGCCGACCTGATCGACCGGGCCCTGAAGGGCGAAGACCCCGAAAAGCTCAGAGCCGAGGTCAAGGCCTTCGCCTCGCAGTTCCCGCTGCCCTAGTGAAAGCCGTACTCGAAGGCCTTGTCGCCCTGCTCGCCGTGCACCTGGGCGTTGAAGGAGATAATCACCCGGTCGCGCTCGCCGTCGTAGGGCATGGCCTTGTGCAGTAGCCAGCTTGGGAAGACCACCAGCACCCCTTCCTCGGGGGTTACGTCGAAGGTGGACTGCTGGAGGTAGGCGTTGCCCATGTCCATGTGGGCCCCGCCCAGCAGGTTGAGGTGCTGGGCGTAAAAGCGGGTAATGCCGTTGAGCGCCCCCAGCACCGGGTGCTGCCGCCGCTGCTGGACAGGGTCGAGCTGCAGGTAGTAAACCCCCGACCACGAGCAGTTGCCGTGGTTGTGGATGTCGTGGAAGCCGTAGCGGTTTTGAATCTGGAACCAGGCCCCCACGATCTCCATACGCAGGTTTTTGACCCCGGCCTGCTGCCAGATGGCCCCATTCAGGGTGCGGGCAATTTCGAAGACCGCGTCGGAGATAAAGCCAAACAAAGCCTGCAAGGCCGGGTGGTTGTAGCGCACCAGGATGTCGTCCGAGCTGCTGTAGACGGTTCCCTGCAAGCCCTGCGCACCCAGTTCGCGGTAGAAGAGGCGGAGGAGTTCCGGGTTCACCGCTGCGGCCTCCTCAAACCTACGAACCAGGATGGGTGTGGGCCAGAGCATCTGCACCGGGGATGTGTTCATAAAGACACCTCACCCCAATCTAAGGCCTGAGGCTCAGCAGGTACAAAAGCACCACCAGCCCAAGCTGCAGCCCCACCAGCAAGCCCAGCCAGCGGCCATGCCCCACCCATACCGCCACCCAGGCCAGGAACATCAGGGCGATCAGGGCCCACTGGGCCAGGTTCTGTACCCGGTAGCCGAGCGAGAAAAGGTAGGCGGTAAAGTAGACCAGGAAACCCGTCCAAAAGAGCAGGCCCAGGGTTTGCAGGGCTTTGGTGAGCATGGCGCAATTCTACACGGGGTACACAAGGCCTGTCTGGGGGTTTAGACTTTAGGAAGCGTCTGGAGGAAGCCTATGACCCAAACCCCATCCAAAAACCAAGCCCTCATCGAGCGGCGGCACAAAATTGTCCCCCGCGGCGTCTCGCAGGTGCACCCCATCGTGGTGGCCCGCGCCGAGGGCGGCAAAATCTGGGATGTGGACGGCAACGAGTACCTGGACTGGTTTGGCGGCATCGGGGTGCTGAACGTGGGGCACAACCACCCCAGGGTGGTGGAAGCGGTGGAAAAGCAACTGCGCCGCTACCTGCATACCTGCTTTCCTGGAGCAGCCTACGAGCCCTACATCGAGCTGGCCGAGCGGCTGGCGGCCACCGCGCCCATCTCCGGTGACAAGAAAGCCTTCTTTCTGAATACCGGCGTGGAGGCCACCGAGAACGCCATCAAGATTGCCCGCTCCTTTACCAACCGGCCCGGCGTGATCGCCTTCCGTGGTAGCTTCCACGGGCGCACCCTGATGGGCATGACCCTGACCGGCAAATCCAACCCCTACCGCCAGAACTTTGGCCCCTTCGCCCCCGAGGTCTACCACGCCCCCTACCCCAACGAGTACCACGGGATCGACACCCGCAAAGCCCTGGACGGCCTGCACGAGGTCTTCGATACCCAGATTCAGCCCGAGCGGGTGGCCGCGGTCATCATCGAGCCGCAGCTGGGCGAAGGCGGTTTTGTACCAGCCCCCAAGCCCTTCCTCAAGGCCCTGCGGAGCCTGACCCAGAAGCACGGCATCGTCTTCATTGACGACGAAGTACAGACCGGCATCGGCCGTACCGGCAAATTCTGGGCCATCGAGCACGCCGAGGTGGAGCCCGACCTGATCTGCTTCGCCAAGAGCATCGGCGGCGGGCTGCCCATCGGGGGGGTGCTGGGCAAGGCCGAGATTATGGACGCACCCGCGGTGGGCGGGCTGGGCAGCACCTTTGGGGGCAACCCCCTGGCCTGCGCCGCCGCGCTGGCCGTGCTGGACATCTTCGAGCAGGAAAACCTGCTGGAAAAAGCCCAGAAGCTGGGCGAGCTATTGCACGAGGGCTTCCGCAAAATTCAGGCCCGCTTCCCCCAGGCAGTGGGTGATGTGCGCGGCCTGGGGCCCATGATCGCCATGGAGCTGGTCAAGGATCCCAGCAGCAAGAGCCCCGACCCGCAGCTCACCAACCGGCTGCTCGAGGTCGCCCGCGAAAAGGGCCTGCTTCTGTTCAAGGCCGGGATGCACGCCAACGTGATCCGCTGCCTGGTGCCCCTGGTGGTGAGTGAGGCCGAGGCCCGCAAGGGCCTGGAGATTCTGGAGGCCAGCCTCGAGCAGGCCCTGAACGAAGCCAGATAATTCTAGTCGCAGAAACAGGTTATCGCACTCTTCACAGCCGTTGCCTCCCGGACGGGAGGCAACTGTGCTGTGCAGGACTTAGCAATCAAGCTGTGATACGCATTTCGGCAGTATCGTTCACTTCGGCAAGCCTAAACGATACTACCGAAATGCTTTTCTACTCCCTTCGGTCGGCTTGAATCCTTCACCTCTGACTGCGTCCAACGGTGAA
>Ga0209721_1000486_pt1 | contig 35921 bp, 32 predicted proteins | sample TshhotsprinmetaG_FD_184139 | JGI IMG/M metagenome (GOLD analysis project Ga0209721, IMG submission 184139) | Hot spring microbial communities from South Africa to study Microbial Dark Matter (Phase II) - Tshipise hot spring metaG (SPAdes)... | ecosystem: Environmental > Aquatic > Thermal springs...
GCTAACGAAATGATATACTTAGGTGGATAATTCTTACCATTATATTCCAAAAGAAATCTTTTTGATTCTCTACCTTTGGGAACTCCAGACTTTTTAATTTCTTCTAATGCCTTGATAATATGTTCTTTTTTAATGTTTTTAGGAATCATGGTAATTTCGGCTCAATTTCGTTTAACTCGTTCACAGACGACATACTTACGAATCATGTCAGGTCTTACAGCCTGTTGAAAAACTAATTTTGCAAACAAACATCGGTTCTTATTTTTGAATTATATGATTATAGCATATCTATCTGCTGATGATATAAAACTTCATTTTATTCCAACATCATTCTTCACGAATGTCCTCTCGTGTAATGCCGAATGCTGTTGGACATATAAGCCAATGCACTGGTTTTAAAATGTCTTTATTTGTTGAAGCTGATAGCTCTTGTTCATAGACGTAGATGGCGTCAGGCTTGACTATTGACTTTCTTCGGCTAAAGCCAATAATACAAAGCCACACGCCCAGCCTCGAGTTTCAATTAGAAAGTCAATTTATCAAGTCTGACCCCCCAGTCTATTCGTTTATTTATGCTTCTTTTTAGCCTCGTTCACTTCGTCATAAACCTGTTTTCTAAACCATACCGGTTCTACTACCACTACATTAGGAAGCCAGGAATAAATCCACCTCTTTATTTCATCTATGCCAGCAACGGTCAGCTTCAGCTCTACCTCGCCTGACGACAGGACTGTCCTTTGTTCAGTAGGATGCCATTTGTCTCTCCTTGTGATATATTTGGCTACATCTTTCGAGAACCTTAGCGTAACCTCTACATCATCATCTTGGTAAATACCCCAGCTATGCCTGCATTCTTCTTCAAGGTCGCAGCCCTGCTTTTTTTGAAAGTGTAAATGTGTATTTTCAAGCTTAAGTATCCGGTCGATGGCGAAGTTTCTAATCTCTTCTCTTAAATGGCAATAAGCGTTTACAAGCCATGCTCCTTCATAGAAGATCAGCCCGTAGGGGTCTATTCTCCGTTCGGTCTTTTCGTTACTGTGCAGGGCGTGATAGACAATATCAATAGAATTTTGTTCCCTGATGGAGTTAACTATCGCTTCATAATTAGTGTTAAACGCATCGCTTCTAATCACATCGGGTATCTTGATTGTAAAAGGCACAGGACTGCTAAGATTCTTGTTTTCGACACTTTCAGCGATACTATCAACAAGCCTTTTAAAGTTCTCTTCGAAAGATTTTCCAAGATGTCTCGACATCTCTCCAATAGCCATGAGGAATCCAATCTGGTCATTGGAAATAATGAATTTCTTTATCCTGTTGCTGTTGGTAAATTTGTAGCCTCCACTGTTCTGATCACGCTCGATTTTGTCAATATTATCGATTATTCTCAGGTATCTATAAATAGTCCTTTCGGTAACTTCATATTTATTAATTAGCTGATTAATGGTCGGTTTTCTATCTTTTGCAATAAGGGTATATATATCAATAATACGGATGATTTTTTCAGAAAATCCGTGGATTCTGTGCTTTTTCTTTTTAATGTGTTCTGGTTTCAGGTTTTTAGGCATTTTTTTGTCTTCCATAGTAATAATTATCTTTAATTTAAGCCCTGAAAGCAAGAGTATTTTTCGCATAGGCAACTTTCATTTAAACCTCTGAAAACCTTCTGACATAATGCTGTCAGTAAGATTTGCCATAATTACTAAGGAGTGCATAAGTAAGGCGTCATTATTGAAAAATCTCCCCTTGCCCCTCTTTGGCAAACTGGGGAACACACCCCTTAATCCATTCTTGATAGAGGGTAAACCGCTTGCCCCGAGCGCAGTCGAGGGAGCACTAATGTCTTCATACTTATGACCCCATAATTAAATCAGGATAAAAAAGGTTAAAAACAGGAGGGTATATGAGAAGAAGGTTAATCAAAGGAAATATTCCCGTAAAGTCTTTCGAAGACTCATTTGAAGAGCAGACGATGCTTATTTATGCCTACAACCTTATAAACTCAAGCTATGTGAAGACAAAAACGAGGGCTGTCTATGAGCTTGCAGACTATGTGCTCTCCGGCAAGGCATCCGCACTAATTGGAAAATATACGGCAAAATACGAAATAGAAACGGACACTGAGGGAGAGATACCCGAAAAATATCTGATGTTCCTGCTCAAATCGGATATTTCAGGGATGATTGCAGAGAGGCTTAAGAAATTGTCAGGCAGAAAACAGAGCCAATTGAGCAAAAGGCTTTGGATGATTGAGGGTGCCTTTGATTTGAGCCAAGAAGAGACTTTAGTTCTGCTGTTCTTCTATCTTATTGAGGCGGATTCAATCCTGTCGGATTATCTGACGGGTGAACATGAAATAGCGGATTTTAGCAGGCAGAATATCTTTTATTCCTCCGGCCACATACTAATCGGACTCGAAAAGAAAGGTCTCCATAATGCCCTGAAAAACGGCGCACTGTATAAATCATTGCTGATTCAAAAAGGACATTCTCATTCATTGGAAATCAGCGACTGGTGCTTTGACCTTCTCTCAGGCTTCGATAGCGGCGGACTTTCTCACATCTTCTTTTACAAATCAGGGAAAACTAATCTCAAAACGACCGACTTTAATATTTCGTCAGACAATCTTCGCATGCTTCATAATATTATGAACGGGGCGGATGGCAAGAATATATTGATTTACGGCGCACCCGGAAGCGGCAAGACATCCTTTGCAAAAGCCTTCGCTGCTGAATGCCGCAGGGACTTGTTTATCGTCAAGACTCCGGAATCAGGCGAACATGACACCCGTCTAAGCTGGATTTGCGCCACACTAAACATGGCCGATAAGAATGACTCTATTGTGCTTATAGATGAGTCCGATGAAGTTTTAAACTCATGGGAGTCACCTTTTTTCGAAAGCAAGACAAATAAATCATGGATTAACAGCGTTCTGGACGGTCACAATAAAAAAGTCATCTGGATAGCCAACAGGATAGAACAGATAGACAAGAGCACGCTGAGAAGATTCAATTTTTCATTACAATTCAATGCTCTTACTTCATCCCAGAAAGCGGCGCTGCTAAAGGTTGAACTCAAGAGGAGGGGTATGAAGGACTACCTCACAGAAAAAGAAATAGGAGAGATATGCAGCAAATACACCGATAATGCAGACGGAATTGTAAGCGCCCTTGATGAAATAAAGGCTCTGAAGAATAAAAGCAAGACCACCGTCATCAAACAGTTAAGGCTGATTCTCGAAAACCGTCAGAATCTGCTCGGAATGAATAAAACAGACACCGTGCAGATGCAGAATAGCCATCTTTATACAATAGAAGGACTAAATTGTTCGGAAGATCCTAAAAAAATTGCAGGTATCATTAAAAAGCGCATTGAGTTCTGCGAGAAAGAATCAACAGGCGGAGTCCGTGCATTGAACATTTTATTATATGGGCTTCCGGGGACGGGAAAGACCGAATTTGTCCTGTATCTCGGCAATCTCATCAACAAGGATATCATTTTGAGAAAAGCCAGCGATATTCAATCCAAGTGGGTCGGCGAGACGGAGAAGAATATTGCAGGAGCCTTTCGAGAGGCTAAGCAAAAAGGCGGGATACTCTTTTTTGATGAGGCAGATACATTTCTATTTCCAAGAACAGAAGCAAACCGCTCGTGGGAAAAATCAGCCACAAACGAAATGCTTGCCCAAATGGATGCATATAGCGGCATAGCGATATTTTGCTACAAACGACATCGCGGGACTTGATCATGCTGCACTCAGACGATTCAAATTCAAGGTTGAGTTTAAACCGCTTAGTTCAGAAGGGTATTGACATTCTATGAAAAAATGCTTGTCCCGCTATTGCCTCAAAACAAGAAGCTCAATGCTGAACAGACAAGATTGCTGAAGCAGTTTACTAATCTTACACCCGGTGATTTTGCGGTTGTGCGGGATAAGATGTTGTTTAAAGAAAGAAAGGATATCAATCACGACATGCTCATACACGCTTTGACTCAGGAGATAAAATATAAGAGAAATTCCGGCAAAGTGATAGGATTTGGAAGGTGAATGACAAAAAGTTCAGATGAGGACTTCTTATAACATCGATTCTTTTTTTTAATAACTATGAAAAAAGACTGAAAATCTCATAATTTAACTCTGACAATATGTTGAGGCTCTTGCAAAGGTCTCTAAGTTGTCACCCTGAGCTTGTCGAAGGGTGGCGGGGCTAATTCAGAGGACACCATACCTAATTGCTTATGAACTAAGTAAGCTGTCCCCGGAATACGGGGGGACTTAAAATAGAGATAGAAAACTGTCATTGTCTCCCGGAGCGAAGGGGCCTGTCCTGAGCCTGTCTAAGGGGAAGCATCTGAATGAGATTGCCACGAACCCTATGGGTTCTCGCAATGATATCTGTAAATCAATGGGTTTATGCTATCGCTATTTTAGGGTATAGACTAAGGTAATGCTTTGGCAAAGAAATCGTGTCATATCCCTGCTTGAATATTATTTTAGACACCTGTGATAGAGGATATAATATCTGAGGATATTCTCAAATAATATCAAGAATATCTCTCCTCTTTCCAGGGATCAGCGGAGTTGCTGTATCCTCTGACTTCCCAGAACCCGGGCTTATCTTCGGCAAGAAGCTCTATTCCTCTGACCCACTTTGCGCTTTTGTATGCATATCTTTTGGGAACAACAAGTCTCAAAGGAAAGCCGTGTTCGGGTGTTAGAGGTTTACCTCCATACTCATAGGCGAAGATTACATCGTCGTCCATTGCGACATCAAGGGGGATGTTGGTAGTATAGCCTTGCTCAGCAATAATATTCACAAATTTTGCTGTTTTGAAAGGTTTTGTCATCGAAGCAATTGTCTTGAAAAGAACACCTTTCCATACAAGGTCAAACTTGCTCCAGCCTGTAACACAATGGAAATCTGCAGTAATTTCAATTGAGGGAAGGGTTAAAAATTCACTATATGTCCATGTTAAAGGGTTTTCAACTTGCCCCGTGGCTGTAAAGTCCCATGTCTTTTCATCGAACCTCGGAATTGAACCGTAATGCAAAACCGGGAAGTCGTTGATTAATCTTTGATTTGGTGGCAATCTTTTTTCTTTCATTTTTAAATCTTAAAAACCATACTCCTTCCATCTTCTGTCAACAAGGGCTTTTATCTCATCAGACATAAAGAGTTCATCGGGCCAATCCCTCATCATGCCTTCTTCTTTTGTCTTTCTGGTCGCATCAATTCCCATCTTTGAACCGTAGCGAGGGAATTTTGCAGCATGGTCGAGGTCGTCAAGCGGACCTTCCGCAATTATTACGTCTCTTTTCCAATCCACGCTATTTAACACGCGCCATGCAGTGTATGAGATATCCTGCACATCCACATCATCGTCAACTATAATCAAGAGCTTTGCGAACATCATCTGCCCCTTTCCCCATAAACCGTGAATAATTTTCCTTGCATGACCTGGGTAACTCTTTCTAATAGATATAAGAGCGCAGTTATGAAAAACCCCTTCCATCGGCAGATTAATATCTTTAATCTCTGGGAAATCAAGCTTCATTAAAGGCAGGAATATCCGCTCTGTTGCTTTAGCCATATAACAATCTTCCATAGGAGGTTTTCCAACAATCGTGGCTGGATATATCATGTCTTTTCTGTGAGTTATACAAGTTACATGAAACACCGGGTAATAATCTGCCGCCGAATAAAAACCTGTATGGTCACCAAAAGGCCCCTCAAGGGACATTTCGCCGGGCTCAACATAGCCTTCAATAACAAGCTCGCTGTTAGCAGGGACTTCAATATCAGAGGTTATGCATTTGACCATTTCAACAGGCTGATTTCTGATAAACCCGGCAAATATCATCTCGTCCACCGCTTCAGGAAGAGGCGCCGTCGAAGAATACATAACTGCAGGGTCGCCCCCGACTGCAATGGACACAGGCATTTTTCTTTTAAGAGCTTTGTATTTGTCATAATGCCTCGCACCGTCTTTGTGTATATGCCAGTGCATACCTGTTGTGGTTTTATCATATATCTGTATCCTATACATTCCACAATTCTGCCTTCCAGTGTCGGGGTCTTTTGTAAAAACCATAGGCAGTGTTATAAACCTTCCTGCATCCCTTAATTTTTGTACATCTTTCGAAGGTAAGCCATCAAATGGCCAGCATTTAATAATTGGGAACTTGTGTAGGTTGGGTGAATCCCTTTCTATTATCTCCTGACATGGGGCGTTCTTTACTTTTTTTGGCAGCCACTTAGAGAACTCAAGAAGTTTAGGCAGCATAGCCAGTTTATCCATAAGTGTCTTAGGCGGCTCCTGATGTAGCAATCTCTCTATGCGCTTTGCGATATCATCGAGATGATTTACCTCAAGCGCAAGACACATCCTCTCGTATGAGCCAAAGATGTTTGTTACGACTGGATATTGAGAGCCTTTAACCTTTTCAAAAAAGAGAGCCTTGCCCCCGCCAGGGCTTTTGCACATCCTGTCCGTGATTTCAGAAATCTCAAGAACTGGGTCGACCTCCACAGGAACCCTGTGAAGAAACCCTCTTTTTTCGAGAAGAGAGATGAATTCTCTTAAGTCTTTGTAAGCCATTCGATATTATATATGATTTGTTAGGACTTATCAAAATTAGTCTTCCTGCCCTAAAAACAGCGATAGGCGCCTCGTTATTGCAACCTGTTAACAAAATATCAAAGATTAATTATTTTATGATAATGGGAATCAGTACTTCAAAATTAAGTATGAAGTCTCACAAAGGCTTGCACATGCACGAAGATAGTTCTTTGGGAAAAAATGGTTTCATATATCCCTGCTTGAATATTCTTTTGGACACCAGTGTATTTTCATGAAAATTGATGCTACCTAATTCTAAAAAAAGGGCGAACATATATGTTCGCCCTTAAACATTTCCATATTTTTGATGTAACTCTACCTCTTCATATTTACCAGCTCCGCCATTAAATCATCCACTGTAGAAACCATTCTTGAATTCGCCTGAAACCCTCTTTGCATAGAAATCATTTTTATGAATTCCTCAGCAAGGTCAACATTGCTAAGTTCCAATGAATTAGTGAGAACTCTACCAAGTCCAGAGGTATTAGGGCTCCCAATTATCGGCTGCCCGGATTCATAAGTTTCAGCAAAAAGGTTTTTACCCATCTTCAAGAGCCCTGTTGGGGCAACAAATCTTGCGAGGGCAATCTGTCCTAAAATTCGCGTCTGTCCGTTAGTGAAAATGCCTGTAATGATACCATCTTCCGATATTGAAACTGTTTTTAAATGACCAGCAGGATAACCGTCCTGATTTATAGTAAGGACCGAAAATGGGGAGGCAAATTGTGTAGTGCCATCTAACCCTGTGCCCGGAGGGGTTTCACCAGTCCCCCTACCAAAATCAAATGTTATGGACTGAGGAGTGATAACTGACGCCCCAAAGTCAAAGTCTATAGCTGTGCCACTATTATCATCAATTAAAGCTCCATTTGCATCAAAGGTGAGGTCCTGAGTCCCTGCCTCAATATAAATATTAGGGTCTGTTGGATCTGGATTCCTATGAACATAATAGACGGTCCATGCATTATCACCTGTTTTGACAAAATATAGTGTTACAGTATGAGCCCCACCCTGAGAATCATAGACAGTGATGGTAGTTGAAGAGTTGAAGTTTGCAGGGTCATCATCCACCCCATCTCCGTTTCCATCAAGAGTAAAAGGGTCGGCAGGTGGCACAGCTTTAGCATCTAGATTCACAGCTATATTTGCATTTACTGTCATATTCGGGGGGCTCTGCGTTGTTCCAAGCTGCAAATCACTTAAAGCACCTAAAATTTTCCCTGTAGCATCCGCAAGATAGCCCTGCAGATATAGTCCTTCGGGATTGGTTATATAACCTTCCTTATTTAAGAAGAACTGTCCAGCTCTTGTATAGTATCTTGCTCCCGAGGCTTCTTTCACAATAAATAAACCTTCCCCATCAATAGCTATATCCAGAACATTTGGAGATGTCTGAAAGGAACCCTGTGAGAAAAGTGGAGAGATATCGCTCAGTATAACGCCGCGTCCTATTTGAGATAAGCCTCCAGCCAGGCTCTGACTGAGTATATCACCAAAAGAAACCCTGCTACCTTTAAATCCAATGGTATTCAAGTTTGCAATATTATCACCTATCACCGTAAGAGCTGTACCGTTGGCACTTATTCCGCTTACTGCTGAATATAAGGATGTAATCATCTTGAAACCTCCTTTAACATATTTCAAGAATTTCATTTAATTTTAGTTTTATTTTTCCATCAATTATGATGTAAGTGGTGTTGTTATCGAAGGTAATACCGGTCACCTGCCCCTTGGATGTCGTCGTTACCTCCACCGGCTTGCCGTTTGTATCCAAAGCCTCAACTTTAAATGTGTAGGCACCATCGGGCATCTTGTCCCCCTTCGAATCCTTTCCGTCCCACACATAATTATTAGCACCCGCATTCTGCTGTCCTGCTTCAATCTTTCGTATCAGCTTGCCTGAAGAATCGTATATTGAAATATTAACCTTTGATGCATTTGCTGAAAGATTATAGCTAATTTCACCTTTGTCTTTAAGATTTACCTGATTGCCCGAAAAGCTGACATTCTTACCAATAAGATTAAGTGTGAGCGTATTCTGAATAGAGTTCTGATAAAGAAGCATATCGTTCATCTGCGCGACTATTTGATTAAGAGCTTCAAGGGAACTAAGCTGCGTAAGTTGTGAGGTAAACTCGGTGTTGTTCATGGGATTCAAAGGGTTTTGATAACGAAGCTGCATGGTCAGTAGTTTGAGGAATTCATCCTTTAACAACATCTTTTTTTCGGCGGCGACCTTTTGGACTGTCGCGTTTGAGTTTAACTGCATGATTTCCATACCTACTGCTCCTTTCAAACAAAAATGCTTATTAAATGGTTTTTTAAAGGGTTGCTAGATATAGCTATCTCATCAATAGTTTTCGGGGTTTTCTGGGGGGCTGCCAAATGTTCATTTTTAGCTTCATCCCTTTTATAGCCTAAAAAAATTGAGAATTTCCCTATATTCAGCCCTTCCCGCAAAAGACTATTTAAAAGTGCCGAAATATTATTATCAAGAAAATTCTTTCCTGCGGTCTCAGATGCAAATATCTGCGCATTAACGACACCCTTTTCGAGGGTGAGTTCAATGTCCAGTGTCCCTATTCCACCCGGTTCAATAGTGAGCTTAAGAGATTTGCTATCTGAATTAATAATCGCCAATTTTTCGGGCACAATGTCCGGAAAATTAAGGCGGACTAATTGTTGTGCAAGCGAAGATTTGCTGTCAAGGACTGCTTTATTTACGAAGGAGGGAAATCCATGACCAGAGCTTACTGGAATATTTTCGGTCGCTGCAGTTTTGTTATTCTGGGCATTATAACCCGTCTCTTTTTGCTCTGAAGAGTCTCCTGATGGAGACTGTAATGTTTTCCCCTGAACAATTGCAATGGGTTCCCCTTTAGCTAGACTATAATTTTTTGTCTTCAACGCACCATTGACGTCATTAATCTCTTTATTTGAAGGCATCGTAACAGCCTGTTTTAAAATTGATGTGGGTGGGTCATCAATTAATCCATCCATTTCTTCGGAGATTGGGATGATTTTTGTTGAAGTTTTAGTAAAGCTCATACTATCAACTTCTCTTACGTTCTCTTTTGGCACTGCTACACTATCTGATACTTTTGAATTAACCTCAATTTCTGAATCAGAAGCTACTCCTATGCTTGAGTGGGCATCAGGCAGAGATTTTTGAGTCAATTGCTGTGTATCTTGAGAAATCTGAAAAGCAGGAATGTCCTGGACGGTCACATTTTGTATAGTATTAGCATCAGTTTTTATTCCGATATTTTGGTCTCTTGGAATTATCAAATCAGGGGGGATAAGTTCAATGTTTTTGAATGATTTTAATGACTCTGTAATGGCAGAAGAAAGATAATCTATAATTTCAGCAATATCAGCATTTAGCTGCATATCTTCTGTTCGTTTACCTAGCTCCGTAGGGGGGTGATTAACTAAGGCTGTAGCGTCAAAGGTTGGAGGGGCGGTAGAAAATAGAGTAAATTCTTTTATTTTTTCCTCTATAATCTGGGGATTTAAGTCTTCATTAATTAGCTTCGAGATAACAGTCAAAAAATCATTTTTCTCCCCATTCTCGAAAAACTCTGAAGCCTGTTTAACAATAAGAGCCTTAATATCAGGAACCAGGGAATAAAGACAATCTGTGAGAAGAGGTATTTGCATATAAAAACAAATGTCAATTATTATGCCAGCAATTAATCAAGGACAAATCTTTGTCAAAAAACAGCGATGGAACCCATATATCTTAGATAGGGACAAAAATTTTATACCTTTGACAAAATCCCAATAGTTCTTGGCAATCTCATGAAGAATGGCGAGATTGCTTCCCCTTCGCCAAGCCTGTCCTGAGCCTGCCGAAGGACTCAGGGTCGCAATGACAACATTATATAACTATTTTTCGGATTGGGAAAAACCCTTAACTATAAACAATATTTAGAGAAAATGAGATGAAGCAAAGCAGTTCACTGAGGGACATTTCACTCATTAAAAGGGGAAAAAAATCACCTGGTAGGAAATTTTTTCTCTATCGTGTTCATGCTTTGAGTTATATTGGTTGCTTTTTTAGTATCCATTAAAGCCATTATTGCAGCAGCTTTTTTATATTTCATTTTTGAAATTATCTTAACAGCGAGTTCTTCATCAAGAGCCGACAGTTTTATCGCTGCATCTTCAGGAGGCATAGCTTCATAAGTTCTCACTATTTGTTCAAAATTTTGATCTTTTATCTGTTCTATTTTTTTCAGCAGGCTTTCAATCTGAGCGAGTATTTTTGTATATTTAGCAATTCTCTCATCCAAGTCCTTTCTGAGGGTTTCAATCCTTTTTTCTTCCTGTCTGAGCTGGTTCTCCCTGTCTTTTAATTCCGTCTGTTTCTTTTCAACTATTTTCAGTAGATCATCCTGGGCATAGGACACCGAAGAAGAAATAAATAAGAAAATGCAAAAACAAGGCATAAATAGCAAGAACATACTCAAATAAAAGTAACTTATTGTTAGAGGTATCTTGCAAAAAGGCTTATTTAGTCGGCTAATTTTCATTGCCTTGTTTTCCTGTGAAGAAAATTCAAATCCAACTCCTTTTGTTCTTTTCTATCCGAATCTTTACTTTCTTCTTTGAGCATTCTGTTGTGAATAATTTCAATTATCTTCTCTTCTTTATGGGCGCTCACAACCTTGTCTTTTTTCTTCTCTACATCTATCGTCTTTCGGGATACAACCTCTTTCTGTATTGCTGCCTGTTTATTCATATGAATCAAGTAGTCGTAAAACATTTCAAGTTCATAAATATTAATTAAGCCGTCTTGATACATTTTTTTGTAATCAAAAAAGGTTTTCTGTAGCTTATTTTCTATTAAATTCAGTTTGGCCTTTTCAGCTTGAAGAGATTCTAGGCTTTTTTTAAATTCTGTCTCGCAAATGTCTTTGGCGAATTGCTTTAATTCTAATATCCTTGATATTCTTTTGCTCGTCACTTTCGATGTTCCCGCAAATATTCAGATGTAATATAACTTTCTCTATATAATTCTATACAATATAAAGGCTACTCAAATAAAAGATACAACCCCTGAACGCTATCTGTGAAGTCGCGTTTCTCATCAATTGCCTGCCTGATGTAAGACTTAAGCTGATCTATTTTCTTTATTGCATAATCAACCTTGTGGTTTGTCCCTTCTTTATAAGCTCCCAGATTAATCATGTCCTCAAATTTTTTATAGAGGGCAAAAATTTCGACGAATTTAGACGAATACTCCATATGAGATGGTTCGACAATATCAGGCATTACCCTGCTTATGCTCTGGAGTATGTCAATGGAAGGGTAAAGATTTTCCATAGCGAGCTCCCTTGACAATACAATATGCCCGTCGATTATAGCCCTGACGGCATCAGCAACAGGCTCTGAAAGGTCATCCCCCTCAACAAGAACTGTATATATTCCTGTTATACTCCCTTTTTCTTCGGAAGTCCCTATCCTTTCAAGAAGTCTGGGCAGGAAGGTGAAAACAGAAGGGGTATATCCCCTCGCAGTTGGCGGTTCTCCGATTGCCAGTCCTATCTCTCGCTGAGCCTGTGCGATTCTCGTTATAGAGTCCATAAGGAGGAGAACATCATTTCCCATATCCCTAAAATATTCAGCAATAGCAGTGGCTACAAGAGCAGCCCTTATCTTTGAAAGGGGCGGCTGATCGGATGTCGCCACGACCAGCACAGATTTGCCCATTCCTTCTTTACCAAGGTTTTTCTCAATAAATTCTCTAACCTCACGCCCCCTTTCGCCTATCAGAGCAATAACATTCATTGACGCCTCAGTATAGCGAGCTATCATACCTAAAAGGACACTCTTGCCTACTCCCGAACCAGCCATAATCCCCAATCTCTGTCCTTTTCCACAAGTCAAAAGGCCGTTAATTGCCCTTATTCCCAAATCTAATGGTTCTGTAATGCGCCTTCTCTTCAACAGATGGGGTTTGGAAGAGTAAATTGGATAATCCTCCCCGCTTATTTCCTCTTTGCCGTCTATAGGTTCGCCTTTGTCATTAAGGACTCTCCCGATAAGATCACGAGAAACACTTACAAAAGCACGCTTACCGCAAGAAAACACCCGACTGCCAGGCTTCACGCCTGTCAGATCCCCAATACCCATAAGCATTATCTTTCCGTCTTTGAAGCCGACAACCTCAGCGTCAATAACCGAACCGTCCGAATATATTTTGCAGGATTCACCTATGCTTGTCCTTAATCCGGTAGCCTTGATGATTATCCCAGTAATCTCGGTAACCCTCCCATATACGCGCAGAGGATCAGATTTTTCAATAGCATGTATGTAATGACTGAGGTCGATCTCAAGCAAGTTTAACACCTATGTCTTGGAGAATATTTTTAAATTGTTCTTGAATGTCAGTGATTATGCTTTCTTCGGGACCTATTACCTCTACGCCGTAAAGAGGAGCCTTTGCATCTAACTCAAAGGAAATGTTTGGATTTATGCTCAATAATTTAGGATTGTTCTTAAGAAAGATTTCGTGAAGAGAAGGGTGAATCCTGATGATAACCTCTCCTGTCTTTTGCAACTTTGTCAATGCCTCCCTGACAATATCTGTTATTATGTCAGGATTTGTTATAAGTTCCTGCATCACAATCTTTCTGGCAATAGTAAAGGAAAGATCTAAAATCTGTTTCTCCAATCTCTGTAATTCTCTTTGATGCAAATTAGCAACATCGGCAAGGGCTTTTTCGAGCCTTTGAATCAGTAAAAGGACATTTTGCTGTCCTATCTCAAACCCAGCCGATTGTCCAGCACTGAACCCTTTTTCATAGGCTTCCCGTTCAATCTCTTCAAGCTGCCTGCTTATTGATAATTCTCTAAGTCTATCGTGATGATCGTTGCTTTTAGCACCATCACTATGGCAGACATCGAGGCTTTGCATCTTATAGGGGACTGCCTCAATATCGTAAAGGGTTTTTCTAGACAAGTTCTTCCCCTCCTTTTTTGGCTATTATAATCTTCCCTTCCATTTCGAGTTTTCTTGCGACATTTACTATATTAAGCTGAGCCTTTTCCACATCCGATAATCTGACAGGCCCCCTTGTCTGCATGTCTTCTTTGAGTATCAAAGCAGCCCTTTGAGACATGTTAGAAAATATCTTTGCCTTCAGTTCCTCAGAAGCTGTTTTAAGAGCAATGCTGAGGTCTTCAGACGATATCTCTTTGAGGATTGTTTGAATACCTCTGTTATCAATTGTGATAAGATCTTCAAACACGAACATCAACTGTCTGATTGAATCAGCTAAGTCAACACTCTGTTCTTCAATATGTTCAAGAACGGTTTTTTCTGTAGCCTTATCACATAAGTTCAATATATCAGCTACAGACTTTATCCCGCCCAGTTTTTTCCCTTTCCTCTTGGTTAGATCAAGCTGCCCTCTCAACACAGACTTTAACTCATCGAGAGCTTTTTCAGAAATACGGTCTATGGTTGCCATCCTCATTACTACATCGCCTTTGATGTGTTCAGGCAGTTCACTCAGCACCTCCGCTGCCTGTATCGGCTCGAGCAGACATATTACCAAAGCTATGGTCTGGGGATGCTCAGCAGAAATAAAACTGCTAAGGGTTTTAGAATCAATCCATTTAAGTTCATCAAGGGGGCTTTCTTTTAAGGCCATCTCGAATATCTTTGCCGCGCCATCTTCACCGAGTCCTTTAGACAAAATACGCTTGATGTACTCTTCCCCACCTATGTTGAATGTCTTATTTGAGAGGCTTTCCAAAACTTCCTTAGTAATATCTTCTACGATTTCTGCAGACACGCTCTTTGCTGTTGCCATTTGTGCAGTTATTTTACCGATTTCCCCAACATCAAGGTTTTTCAATATTTCAGCGGCAATATCCTCACCTATAATATTTAAAAAAACCGCTGTTTTTTGGCATCCGTCGAGTTTACTTGCTTTCATTTAACCAATTCCTTATAAGATTCGCAGCCTCTCTTGGGTTATCCTTTGCCCAATTAGAAATCATATCTTTGGATGTCTTGCCAGGGAGTTCTTTGTGAAAATCTCTTTCTAACTCGGCAGGGGCAGAAGAAAGGGCTGGAAGAGGCTGTTTTTCAGAAGCTCTGGGCGTCGTTGCTATCTTTAGCAAAGGTTTAACGACAAAGAGAAAAAATAACACAACAGCAATAATGGGAAGAAGATATTTTACAACATCCATAACAATAGGTATAATTTCTCTTGTAGGCGGCTGGATTTCTTCTGTGGGCACTGTTTCAAAGGGCATGTTGACGACTTTTATGTCATCTCCTCTTTCGGCTATAAAGCCAATCGCCCTCTTTACCATTTCTTCATACTGTTTAATTTCTTCTTCTGTCCGAGCAGTATATTTCGGTTCTTTGCTCCCTTCAGCTGGGGTATAACTTCCATCCACCAAAACTGCTGCTGAAAGCCTCTTTACCTCTCCAGGATTTATGATTTGGTGGCTGATTGTTTTAGATATCTCGTAATTAATCGTTTCGCTTTTTTTATCTGTCTGCCCTTTCGACGCTGTAGTAGCAGGTGATGTTTTCCCGGGGATATTTGAAGCTACACCTGGAACACCTCCAGATGTCCCCGTTACTGACTTTTCGGAACTTTTTTGTTCGCTTCTGGGCACCTGTCCATCAGGGTCATATTTTTCTTCAGTTTTTTCTGTTCTTATGAGATTAAGATTGACGGCTACCTTCGCCCTCACCTTGTTTTTCCCTATTACGGGTTCAAGGATACCTACTATTCTGTTTTCAAGATCCTTCTCAATCATCTGCTGTCTTTCCATCTGTGCGTTAGTCATCCCGACTGTTTCATCACTAACAGATGTAAGAAGTTCCCCCTTGCTGTCAACAACTGTAACAGCCTTTGTATCAAGGCCTTCTATACTGCTCGCAACCAGATGAACTATACCGTCAACTTGACCTTTTGATAATCTTTTGCCTGGTTTTAGCTTCACAAATACAGAAGCCTTTGGTTTTTCAGCATTCCTTACGAAAACAGACTTTTCGGGGACAGCCAAGTGAACCCTGCATTGCTCAATCTCTGGCAAAGCCCTGATTGTTCTCGAAAGTTCTCCCTGTAAAGCCCTTCGGTAGTTCAATTTCTGGACAAAATCAGTTGTTGATAGGTCTGTTTTATCAAAAAGTTCAAAACCTATTCCACCGCCCTGTGGAAGCCCCTGACTCGCAAGCTGGATACGCAGGTCGTGAACTCTTTCAACAGGCACTTTTATAGCGTTGCCTTCAACCTTATGAGGGATCTTTTGCTCTTTTATTTTCTGCACTATTATTCCAGCGTCTTCGTCAGACAGATTAGCGAAAAGTATTTGGTAAGAAGGCGCCTGAATTAATGTTATAGCTACTATTAAAGCAGCTATAGCAAGAGTAAGCCCCCCCATGAGAACGAGTTTTCTGGTAAAAGATAGCTCCTTTAGCCAATCGCTTATGTTGCTAAGGGAAGCCATTATACCTGCATCCTCATTACTTCATCATAAGCATTTAGTAATTTATTTCTTACTTCCACCATTAGCTGAAAAGACATATCAGCCTTCTCCATCATTAAAATAGCGTGAGCAATATCCCCCCCTGATGCGAGTTCTTTCACTGCATTGTCGGCGTTTATTTGAGCTTCTGAGATCATAGCCATTGCTTCTTGCAAGAGGTCATTAAACCCCCCGTTATGTTGAGTTTTATTAATTCCTGAACTTAATGGTATCTGCGCGTTGCTATTTTGTAATATTTTTATCTCCGACATTACTGCCTCCCAATCTCGAGAGTTTTAATAAACATTGATTTAGTTATATTAAAGGTGGAAACTGACGCCTCATATGCCCTGTAAGTCATCATCATATTTACCATTTCTTCGATAACACTTATATTTGGCATCTGGACAAATCCATCTTTTCCTGCGTCTGGATGTGAAGGGTCATACACCAGTTTGAAAGGTTCTTCAGATTCAGAGATATCAACTACTTTGACTCCTTCCGGAGAACCTGCAACTGGTTTGAGGGGAATCGCTGAGAAAACCACTTCTTTCTTTTTATATGGTCCTCCTTGTTCGGTTTTTGTGGAATTTACATTTGCCATATTGGACGCTATAACATTCATCCTCTGCCTTTGCGCCCACAGAGCGGATGCACTAATTTTTAAAGCTGCGAAAGAATCCATTCCTACCTCCTCAACGCATTTTTGAACATCTTTATCTTTGAAGAGAGCATGTTTGCCCCAGCCTGATATAAAAGTGCATTTTCGGTCATCTTAGCCACCTCCATATCGAGCTCCACATTGTTCTCATCGAGCCAAGGTTGGGTTTCCTCAAGCTTGATCTCTGTGGACATAGCAGGGGACACATTGTTTATGTGTCTTGCGTTAGTAACCTTAAGAGCCATCACCTCTTCTTGGAGATTCATCTGAAATTTGATATCCTTTGCCTTGTAAAAAGGTGTATCAACATTAGCAATATTGGAGGCTATTACGTTATGCCTTGCATTAGTAAGATATAACAAGACCTCTAAAGCCTTGAAGCCATCGCTCATAAAAATCTCCTTTCTTATTTAAATACAATTATTGTGCCAGTGAGGGTATTCGAGTCCGTATTCATGGAGTTTGTTTCTAATTGTTCTTACGCTCACCCCAAGAATTTTTGCTGCCTTCGTTTTGTTTCCCCTGACACCATTTAATGTTTCTAAAATAAGCTCTTTTTCGGCATCTTTCAGCTTTCCGTTAGAATTTTTTTTGTGGTTAAAATCCTCAAGCATAAAGTCATTTTTGCCGATTTTCTCCCCGCTGCACATAAATACTGCTCTCTGAACAACATTTTCAAGCTCCCTCACATTTCCCCGCCACTGGTGCATCTTAAGAAGCTCCATAGCCTCATCTGTAAAGCCAGAAATGTTTTTGCCAAAAGATGCTGAAAAAATATCTGCAAAATGTGATGCCAGCACAGGAATGTCTTCAGGTCTTTCCCTCAAAGGCAAAAGTTTTAAAGGAAAAACATTGAGCCTATAGTAGAGATCCTCTCTGAAACGCCCTTCTGAACATTGTTTATGCAAATCCTTATTGGTGGTAGCTATGACCCTTGCATCAACCGGCAGAGGTTTTTTGCTCCCCACCTTGTCGATTTCCTTTTCCTGTAGCACCCTTAAAAGTTTCGATTGAAGGGTAATTGGCATCTCGGCTATTTCATCAAGTAAGATAGTGCCCTCGTTTGCCGTCTCGAATTTACCCTGCTTTTTCTCCATCGCCCCTGTAAAAGCCCCCTTTTCATAACCAAAAAGTTCTGATTCGAGCAGATTATCAGGTATAGCTGCACAATTAACAGCTACAAATGGACCTGTTCTTCTCTTGCTATTTGAATGGATGTGTCTTGCGAGAACCTCTTTACCGGTTCCACTTTCGCCGTAAATCAATACTGTTATATCACTCATCGCAAGGTTTTCTGCCAACTTAAGTATATTTTGCATATCTGGGTTTACCGTGATTATTTGTCTTTTGCGGTCTTCTTTGTGAATAATGGCATCAATAGCCTTTTTGATGGCTTCAAAAGAAAAGGGTTTGATTAAATAATCCACAGCCCCTTCCTTCATGGCGTCAACGGCGTTTTCCACAGTTCCAAAAGCTGTAATAATTAATACAGGCGTCCTGCAAGAGACTTTTCTCACTTCTTTAAGCAACTCGAGGCCGTTCATAGCAGGCATTTTCATGTCCGTGATAATCATTGAAAAATTGGCTCGTCGAATTTTTTCAAGGGCATCTTTACCGTTATCGGACAAAACAACCTCGAATCCAAGCCTCTTGATAGCCTCGGTTAATGCAAGCCTCATCTGTCGGTCATCATCTACTACGAGTATTTGTTTAGCCTGTTTTTCTGTCATTTTCTAATCTTTTATCTCTGCTCATTCGTAAAATAAAGGCTGAAACAACTTCCCTCTCCATGCTTGCTTCTGACCTTTATATACCCACCGTGAAGCTGCATTATTCTTGCAGAAATGGATAATCCAAGCCCTGTTCCTGTATCCTTTGTAGTAAAGAAGGGATCAAAAATCCTCTCAAGGTGCTCCTGTGGAATGCCTACGCCGTTATCCCGAATATCCGTTATTATAAAATTACCTTCCTCCCTCAGGGTGATCTCGATCAGTTGTTCGAAGCCTTCGTAGGGCTTCGATTGAATGGCGTTTATCATGAGATTTAAGAAGACCTGTTTGAGGAGTTCTTCATCTCCTTCTATCTCACAGTCGAAGGAGGTTTTTTTAATCTTAGCGCCTGATGATTTAATCATTGGCATTATCATTTGAATACAACTTTCAATTACCTTATCGAGGTTTAAGGGTCTCAACGCAGGCTTTTTAGGGCTTGCAGCAAAGATAGACATATTATTAAGGACGGAGTTAAGATTACTAACACTCTCTGAAATGCCTTCTGCCAACTCTTTATGAGCTAAATTTTGGACTTCCTTTGTCAGGATTGATGCATACAACTCAATGCTGCACAGGGGGTTTCTGATTTCATGAACAATCTTCGCTGCCATCTCACCCATAGATATAAGCCTCTGATTTCTCTCGCTCTGAATTTCGAGCTCCCTCAACCTGGTTATGTCTCTGATTAATATAACCCTGCCCATCTCAGTGCCTTCATAGTCAACCACTGAAGAACTCGAAACAATCACATTATATTTATTGCCATTAACCGTCAAAAAAGTATCTGTCCCCTCTTTAGTGATAATAAATCCAATGTCATCAAAAGGCTTCCCCTTTAATTGTTGAGAATTTATGTGCAGTTTTTTTTCAGCGGCTTTGTTAATAATCGTTACCTTTCCAACACTATCAAGGACTATAATCATCTCATCGATGTTATAAAGCACTGCATTTAAAAAGTTGTTTGCCTTTTCAAGTTCAGAGGTGAGAAAATTTATTTTTTTCTGCAAAAGTTCGTAATAAGACTCTATGCTTTTGGATGCATCGGAGAAACTTTGAAAGGCGTCTTTTAAAAGTGAGATATTCATTAGAATAACCTTTTAATCCTCTCATTGATGTTATTTTCTTTCAATTTTATACCTGCAAGACTATTTGACTTGTCTTGTATTTTTTGAAAATTTGTGGTTCCACCTTCAGTTGCCTGCCCTACCGAAAGCGCAGCAATTCTATAGAGACACCAATCTATATCATCGCTTTTAAGCCCCTTATTTGTTTCGTGAAGGGTGATCGCTGCCTTATAATATTTAAGGGCATCCTGACTTCTGCCGAGATGATAAAGGGCGTCAGCAAGATGTATATTGTATTTAGCATTACCCGGAACTTTTTGGAAGGCCCTTTCAAGGAAAGCAACGAGGTTTTGATGGTTTTTTATAGTCGGAGATATTTGTGATGAAATATTAACAAATAATGATATATCCTCTTCTTTTATTTCGTTTATCTGTCCAATCTCTGAAAGGGCTTTTTCCATCTCTCCTTTTAGATAAGCAAGCCTACCGTTAACTCTTCTTAGATCGTCACTGCCTCCCACGATTTTTACATTTTGGAGATGTCTCGTAGAAGATGCTACATCTCCCATTTCTGCATAGAATTCAGCCAGTAGTAAATTGCCGTAATTTTTTGAGTCCCCTGATCCATACCTTGAAAGCCATTTACAAACATCAAAATAAGGTTTGCCAGCGGGTCTCAAATCTCTGACAATGGTTGATATAAAATCTGACCTCGAGGGTTCTAACATCCAGTGTCCTACTGTCTTCCAGAGTTTGATGAATTCTTGATTGTTTCTGTTTCTTGCTGCCATAAGCAAAGATTCAAATTCATTGAGAGCTTTTTTATCTGGGTTTTTTCTGAACACTAGTTCTTTGAGCACAGACACGGCTTCATCCAGATTGCCTTCGCTTTTTAAAATGCCTGAAAGCCTTAAAAGTGCCTCATCGTAGTCTTTGCCATAGGGGTATTTAGTTCTTATTTCGACAAGCTTTGACTTAGATTCTTGCAACTTGTTTGCTTGCATTAAAACATCTGACCAGTGAAGAAGTGCCTTTTGTTTTACTGCCCTTTCAGGCGACTGAACGGCGACTTCAAAATATTTTATTGCTGAATCCATTTGCCCTTCAGCAATCGCAATCAGTCCTGCTGATAAGTCTGCCCTGTATTTCAAGGGATAGTCTTTGACCAAGGCAAGATAAATCTTTGCAAAGGAGAACTTCCCCATCAATCTGAAGTTTTCACCAATGTTATATAAGGTCAACTGGGATTTCATGTATCCTTTATCCTTGTTTATCAAATCCAGGTATATCTCATGAGCCTCCGCAATCCTTCCCATAGCATGCAGGGTATCTGCCTTGCCGTAAAGCGCCCTGAAGGAATTCCCGCCCTTTTGAAAAAATGTCAGGGCATCATTAAACCGTTTAATGTTGAACAACGCCTCTGCATGTCCCAATAAAGCCTCTTCTCTAAATTTTGAAGCTTGAAACTGATTGAGAAAAATCCTGAAACAGACAACTGCCTCGTCATAATATTTGTTGTTAAGATAGGTCACAGCCCTCTCAAAGAGAATTTGCTCTTTTTCAACCTTTTCGGAGGAATATATATATGCTAGACGATAATGCTCCATGGATTCACTAATCCTCCCTAATTGGGAGTATGCCTTTGCATACGCATAATGGTAAGAAGGCAAAGAAGCCTTTCCGGGGGAAAAAGCGGAAAGTATTTTAATGGCTTCGAGAGCTCTTTGAGCTTTGGTCAATTCGAGAGCTTTTTCTACTGGCGTAACGAAAGAATCCTTATCCATAGGCTCTGCAATAGCCGCACAAAAAAGACAGAAAAATACACATGCAATTACAAAAAGCTTCATGTCACTAAAATTGCAACAAATATGCCATTTGAAAAATAGTGTTAGAAGTATAAAACTTTTGTTTCGCCGGTCATTGTAAGAGGCATTGTAGGAGACAGGTTCAAACTGCGAGCAAGCCTAAATCGGTTCAGTTCATCTGAAAAGAAGAAAATAAAAAAGTTCAAGATACCCAGATGTCATTTAAATGACATTTATGGTTGGAGTTATTGTATTGATAAATAACTATAGGATTCAGATATAAAAGTGAAATTATCCCAAATTCGACGATATAGATTTATTATTGCAAACTAAGGAAAATGTTCCAAGTTTAGGGTTGTAAGTTTCTATTTAAATGTCTTTAACTTTAGACTATCAAACTTTAAAACTTTAACTTTGTTCTGATGAGGATTGCTACTAACCCTTCGGGTTTTCGTAATGACCTGTAAATCAAGATGTTTATGATTCTATAGCCGATTTGGGATTAGGAGGGGCTTGCGAGGGATTTTCATACGATCCCTTATAAAGGGAAATACATGGAATTTTGGCAAAAGACATTGCTCAAAAGGATAAAGCAAATTTTAAGAAAACTTGTCGATTATAAAAATCCCGAAACAGCCATTCCCATCCCTAAATTGCGGATGATACATATATTGGTCTTTGTTCAAGGTTGGTTGCTTTGGAGACTAAATATCCTGTTAGTCTTGTTTTTTTTCCATCCCCATTTTTTTTATCTTTTCAATGAGAGTCGTTCTTTTAAGCCCAAGAAGCATCGCAGCTTTGCTCTTAACACCGCCTGATTTTGATAAGGCTTCATTTATGAGTCTTTTTTCCATATTAGAGATAATTTCGTTCAAGTCACAGCCAGTTTCGGGGAAGGTCGTATCTGTGAGTAAATTTTGTATAGAGAGTATTTGACGGCTTTTTGAAGTTCGAAGTGTCTGTTCGTCAAGGAATTTTTCTGGCAAGTCGGATATATTTATAATATCGTTATTTGTTAGTATAGCGAGCCTTTCTATTAAATTTTCAAGTTCCCTAACATTCCCATTCCAGTGATACCCGAGAAGGCACTGCAAAGCCTCATGAGAAAATCTGAAAGGTTTTCGTTTTCTTTTTTTGCAAAAGAGTTGGATGAAATGTTCAAGCAAAAGCGGGATATCTTCGATCCTCTCTCTTAAAGGAGGCAGGTGCAGAGGTATCACATTCAACCTGTAAAAAAGGTCTTCCCTGAATTTACCTTCTCTAACGGCCTTCTCGAGGTCTTTATTAGTTGCAGCAATAATTCTAACATCCAGCTTGATGGTTTTATGCCCCCCAACCCTCTCGAATTCTTTTTGCTGGATTACCCTCAGAAGTTTCACCTGTAAGGAAAGGTCTAATTCTCCGATTTCATCCATGAAAAGGGTTCCCGAGTTTGCCAGCTCAAAACGTCCTATCCTTGTATGTATCGCTCCGGTGAAAGCACCCTTTTCGTGACCAAAAATCTCGGATTCAAGGAGGTCTCTGGGTATGGCTGCACAGTTCAGAGGAACAAAAGGATAATTTTTACGGGAACTATTGTAGTGAATAGTTCTGGCAACGAGTTCCTTTCCAGTCCCGCTCTCACCGGTGATCAAAATAGTGCTCTCGGTGTCAGCAATTTTCTCAATCATCTCATATACTGATTGCATTTGTATTGAATCGCCTATTAAACCTTCAAAGGTATATTTCTTTTTGAGCTGTTTTTTCATAAGTATGTTTTCCCTTTGAAGTCTGGAAATTTTAAGGGCTCTTTTGATTATTATTGCGAGTTCATTTAGATTGAAGGGTTTGGTTATGTAATCGAAAGCACCGTACCTCATAGCTTCAACAGCCGTTTGAATTGTCCCGAAGGCAGTCATCATTATAAAAGGCGTATTGATTTTCAAAGAATTAGCCTCTTTAAGGAGTTCGATACCTTCCATGTTAGGCATAACAAGGTCAGTCAAAATAATGTCAAACCGCTCATTTTTAAGAATTGCAAGGGCATCAAGTCCATTAAATGCTCTGACGACATCATAACCTTCTTTTTGAAGGAAAGTCTCGAGCATTTCCATTATAATTAAATCATCATCAACGATGAGAATTTTAGCCATGCATAAAGAATATCAAATAAATATTATGATGTCAATAGATTGACAAGCAAAGATAAAGATAAGGAAATAGTTTTAAAAAAGGGAGCAATAATATGGACGAAAGAAGGATCAGAATCCTTAAACAAAATGGATTGAAAAAAGGCCCCATTGTTTACTGGATGGACAGAGATCAAAGGATTGATGATAACTGGGCACTTTTTTATGCCCAAAGGCGTGCCATGGAAAAAAAAGTTCCCGTTTGTGTAGTGCTGTGTATTTCACCTGATTTTACATATACCTTGAGACATTTTGATTTTATGCTAAGGGGTTTAAAAGACACCGAATTAATGTTCATTGATAAAAATATACATTTCTACATTCTTAAAGGCAGAATTTGGGATAGTATTCCACAATTTATCCGGGAGATCAACGCCGGCAGTCTTATCGCTGATTTTAGCCCTTTGAGACAAAAAAAAGAAATTAAAAAAAGGGTGGCAGAAAATATTGATATACCTTTTTATGAAGTAGATACACATAACATCGTTCCTTGCTGGATTGCATCAACAAAACAGGAATATGCTGCCTATACTTTCAGGCCTAAAATTAAAAGACTGCTCAGGGGTTTTTTAGGAGTAATGCCAAAGCTAAAAAAACACCCTTATACTCTGGATGGCAGCTTCCAAGAAAATAATTGGGAAGAGTTAATTAATCAACAAAATATTGACCGGCGTATATCGGTAGTTGATACATTTATACCGGGCAGCAGGGCTGCATTGGAAAACCTTTCGTTATTTATAAAAGAAAACTTAAGGCATTATGATAAGTATAGAAATGACCCTTTAGCCAACTGCCTCTCAAATTTATCCCCCTATTTGCATTTTGGACATATATCTCCTCAAAGAGTGGCTCTGGAAGTCATAAAAAGTAATGCCCCCTCGAGGTCAAAATATGCATTTTTGGAAGAACTAATCGTTAGGCGTGAACTTTCAGATAATTTCTGTTTTTATAATGATGCTTATGACAATTTTAATGGATTTCCCGAATGGGCTCAAAAAACCTTAGACAAGCATAGAAATGACAGAAGGGAATATCTTTATAGCTTGAAAAAATTTGAGCAAGCACTGACCCACGATGAACTATGGAATGCAGCTCAAATGGAGCTGACTAAAAAAGGGAAAATTCATGGTTACATGAGAATGTATTGGGCAAAAAAGATTCTGGAATGGACAGAGTCCCCTGAAAAAGCTCTCGAAATTGCTATATACCTTAACGATCTTTACAGCTTGGATGGATGTGATCCTAATGGCTACACAGGTATTGCATGGAGTATCGGGGGTGTCCATGATCGTGCCTGGAATGAGAGAGAGGTTTTCGGGAAAATACGGTATATGAGCTATCAGGGGTGTAAGTCCAAGTTTGACATAAAAAAATACATCGAAAAAGTAAAAAACTTCTAACTTATTAAGATATCCTGAGGCAAAGACTGTGTGGAATTATCAAGCTAAAGGCAGACGCCAACGGTTGGGTTTGCCCAGAATCAGCGAAAGAAATTTAATGCTTAATAAAAGCAATAAGATAGATATTAAGGGCTGGTGGAGGATTTTTATACGTCACCTTATAAAAAAGTAAATGAGATTTTGGCAAAAATCATTGCATTAAAAAGATAAAGCAAAACTAAACTTAAATTCGTCAATTAAAAAACCCTGAAACAAACCCTCCTATAGCTTATTTTAGAGGGTTTAGAGTTCTATATAATACCCTAAGCGTGCAGAAATAGAGAACCTAAAAATAGCGATAGAATAATAAATATGCTGATTTATAAGTCATTGCGAGAACCCGCAGGGTTCGTGGCAATCTCATTATAAAAGGCGAGATTGCTTCACTCCGCTTGTAATGACAATTTTCTATCGCGGATTTTGGGGGAGATGAAATATAGCTAAATTAAGGGTAATCATGGAATAATATATTATGGAAATAGAAGACTATCTTAAAGAAAAAAAACGCTTAATTGACTCCTTTATAGAAAACTACTTTTTTGAATCTAAAATATATCCCGCCACACTGAAATCTGCAATGGTTTATTCTCTTGCCGCTGGGGGCAAAAGAATCAGACCAGTGTTATGCCTTGCTTCTTACGAAGCCTGCGGCGGTAGAAAAATCAAAGATGTTGTCCCGTATGCCTCTGCCCTTGAGTTTATTCATACATATTCATTGATTCACGACGATCTTCCTTCGATGGACGATGATGACCTTAGACGGGGTAAACTTACTAATCACAAAGTTTTTGGAGAAGCTATAGCTATACTTGCAGGAGACGCCCTTTTGACAGAGGCTTTTTACTTGCTCTCTTTAATCCCGGACAGAACCACTGATATATCTCAGAAGTCAATCCTTAGAATAGTCTCTGAGGTTGCTTACGCAGCCGGAGCTCATGGGATGGTAGGTGGTCAGGCTAAGGATATTCTGTCAGAAGATGTAGAACCTGATCAGGAGACCCTTTCTTTTATTCACCTTAAAAAAACAGCAGCACTTTTCACAGCTTCCACAAGAATGGGAGGCATACTCGCCAATTGTGGGGCTGATGAACTTAGAAGTCTTTCAGCATATGGGGAGAATATAGGACTTGGTTTTCAGATTATTGATGACATTCTGGATGTCCAAGGGGATCCTGATATTACTGGAAAAACAGTAGGCTCAGATGAGAAAAAGAAAAAAATGACCTATCCAAGACTTTTTGGGCTAAGTAAATCAAAGGAAAAGGCTGAAGAAGTTCTCAGCTATGCCGTAAAGTCACTTACACTATTTGATGAGAAAGCAGACCCTCTGAGAAAAATTGCGCTATATTTATTAAACAGAAGTAGCTGATTTATGATTATCGAAAAAATACACTCCACTGACGATATAAAAAAATTAAAACATAGTGAAATGAATTCCCTTGCTCAGGAACTCAGGGAGATTATAATACAAAGGGTCTCCCTAAACGGCGGTCATCTTGCCTCGAATCTTGGGGTAGTAGAGCTTACAATAGCCCTGCATTATGTTTTCGATTCACCAAAAGACAAGATTATATGGGATGTCGGGCATCAATCCTATCCCCACAAATTGCTGACAGGCAGATATAAAGACTTTCACACATTAAGAAAACTTGGCGGAATATCCGGATTCCCTAAGATCTCCGAAAGTCTCCACGACGCTTTCGGCACTGGTCATAGTTCTACATCAATCTCTGCGTCAATAGGTATTCTTGAAGGCGGATATCTCCGAAAGGATAATTTTAATGTCATCGCCGTCATAGGCGACGGGGCTATGACGGCAGGACTCGCATTTGAAGGACTTAATTATGCGGGGCACCTCAAAAGAAACCTTATTGTCATACTCAATGACAATGAAATGTCTATTTCACCAAATGTCGGAGCCCTCTCAAATTATCTCAACAAAATACTTACAGGTTCTTTTTTTAGAAAATTTAAAAGGGATACCAAGGCAATAATTGAGGGCATACCAAAAATAGGCGAATCCGTTGCAAAGATAGCTGAAAGAGCGGAAGGCAGTATAAAGGGTTTTTTCCTTCCGGGTGGCCTATTTGAGGACCTCGGCTTTAATTATGTTGGCCCTATTGATGGACATGATATACCAGTTCTGATTGAGACATTAAGCAACCTGAAAGATAGCTTTGAACCTACATTAATACATGTCGTTACAAAAAAAGGAAAAGGTTATAAATATTCTGAAATTGACCCTTGCGTATATCATGGAACAGGACCTTTTAAAATTGATGCCGGGATTTGCGACAACTCACAAAAGTGTCTGGTGGATGAATGTTTATCATACAGCGAATTATTTGGGAAATTCATGATCGAGTTTGCACAGAAGGATGATAGAATTGTAGCGATAACCGCCGCCATGAAAGAGGGCACTGGTCTCTCAGTCTTTGCCCAAAAATTTCCTGACAGACTATACGATGTAGGTATAGCAGAGCCTCACGCTGTTACTTTTGCTGCCGGAATGGCAACTCAGGGAATCAGACCAGTTGTTGCTATTTATTCATCCTTCCTCCAGAGGGCTTATGACCAAATTATACATGATGTCTGCCTCCAAAACCTTCCTGTGATATTTGCCATTGACAGGGCAGGTATAGTAGGAGAGGATGGGGCTACACATCAAGGTTTATTTGATATATCATTTCTAAGAAATATACCGAATCTCCTTTTAATGTCCCCGAAAGACGGACATGAATTGAGGGCTATGCTACATCTCGCTTTAAAACATAACGGACCCTCGGCGATCAGGTATCCAAGGGGTAATATTCACTGGAAATCAAGGGATGATACAGAATATACCGAGCTTAGATTAGGAAAGGCTGAGGTATTGTCAGAGGGAGAAGATGTTGTAATAATAGCAGTCGGCAGCACTGTAAATCCATCTCTTCAGGCTTCTAAATTGCTTGCTGACAAATCTATCAAGGCAACGGTAGTAAATGCCCGCTTTATAAAACCCCTTGATGAAGGTCTTATATGCTCTCTTGCAGCCAAGATTAAAAGATTCATTACAGTTGAGGAAAATGTCCTTGCTGGAGGATTCGGCTCAGCAGTCCTTGAAACCCTCAATAGTGCTGGTTTTTCGGATGTGCTCATAAAAAGAATCGGCATAGATGATGTTTTTGTAGAGCATGGGTCTCAGCGAATACTCAGAGAGAAATTCGGACTCGATGAAAAAGGAATTCATAACTCTATTTTGGAATTTTTGTCAAAATATCGTTATTGTTCAGGTGGCTCCTGAAATAGCTTGTTAAATATCTTTTTTCAAACTTAAAAACTCAGGAAATTCCAGAAATTTTAAAATTTGACAAAAACCTTTGAAAAAAATATAATTATTATTTACATCTTCATGCCTGTCACTATATAGCTTTATTATGAAGATACATGTTTCTGAAATCCCACCTGAGGGGTTAGAGATTGATTTATCGAAAGATGCGGGATTGAGGGCTGTAAAGGCTCTCACTCCTTGCCGCTTATCCATAAAGATTATTAAAAGTGGGAGCGAGATATATATCAACGGAAAGATCGGTTGTGCAATTGAATTGCAATGCAGTCGTTGTCTAACGCCCTTTGTATACAAGATAGACTCGCCGCTCAATATTATCTTTAGACCAGCTGGTGAACTTGATAAGGAAGGATGCTACGAACTGCAAAAAGAAGATCTTGATATAGCCTTTTATAGAGATAATTTATTAGAAATTGACGATATAATAAACGAACAGCTCGCATTAAATATCCCCATGAAACCTCTTTGTATTGACGAATGCAGGGGAATATGCCCTGAATGCGGCTCTGATTTAAATAAAATGCTGTGTAAATGCAGAGACAGAAATATTGATGAAAGATTTAAGATTCTGGAGAGATTGATTAAAAAAGAGGAGTAGAATATGGCAAATCCAACCCACAGACATTCAAGATCAAGAAGGGATAAAAGAAGGGCAAACTGGAAGGGTATAATCCCTCAGCTTGCTGAGTGCCCCGAGTGCAAAGAAAATAAACTACCGCACAGGGCATGCAATAAGTGCGGTTCTTATAATGGGAAAAAAGTTATTGAGATAAAAACAAAAGAAGCATGAAAATAGCCTTAGATGCGATGGGAGGGGATTTTGCCCCTGAGATGCCCGTTGCCGGTGCTATCGAGGCTGTTAATGAATATGATGTTGAGGTAATCCTTGTAGGTGACAGCGAAAGAATAAACGAATGCCTGAAAAATAATCATTACCCGCATCATAAGATATCTATTTACCATGCCTCCGAAGTCGTTCAGATGGATGAATCACCAGCTACTGCTATCAGGAAAAAACAGGATTCATCTCTCAGAAAAACTGTTGAATTAGTGAAAAAAAGAGAGGCAGAAGCCTGTGTGAGTGCCGGGCATTCAGGTGTGATGATGGCAACATCCTTTTTTCTGCTCGGCAAACTCCCTAATGTTGATAGACCTGCGATAGCCACTGTGATGCCTTCACTAAGCGGTCATTTTGTTATATTAGACGTAGGGGCAAATGTTGACTGCAAGCCTAAAAATCTCCTTCAATTTTCTTATATGGGAAATGCTTATTTTACTGCCATTTTAGGCAAGCCCTCTCCCAAAATAGCCCTTTTGAGCATTGGAGAGGAAGACACCAAAGGCAATGAACAAACCAGAGAAGCCTTCAAACTCTTAAAAAAAACCGACCTTAATTTTATAGGAAATATTGAGGGTAAAGATATTTTTACCTCTGCTGCTGATGTAGTGGTATGCGATGGTTTTGTCGGCAATATCGTCCTCAAGGTCAGCGAGGGGTTTGCCGATACCATGATGAAGATGCTGAAAAGAGAGATAGCAGCTATGAGTACCGGGAAAATCGGTTATTTAATGATAAAACCAGCTTTAAGGCTATTTAAAAAAAGAATTGATTATTCTGAATACGGCGGTGCGCCATTGTTAGGAATAAATGGGACTTCAATAGTATGCCACGGGCGGTCAACAGCAATCGCATTAAAAAATGCTATTAGAGTAGCTATGGAGATGTCAAGGCAGAAGGTGCACGAAAAGATTGCTGATTCTTTAAAGACATATCCTAAATAGTAGTCTTTTATTAAACTGAAATGTAAAAGCTCGAAACAGTAGCAGGTGAAGGCTTTAAATGGATATACATAACTGCAATGCTGAAGGCTAAAATTATTTCAACTGGTTCCTATGCGCCTGAAAAGAGGCTAACCAACGAAGATATCGAAAAGTTTGTTGATACTTCAGATACCTGGATAACCCAGCGCACGGGAATTAAGGAAAGAAGGATAGCCTCTTTATCCCAGTCCGCCTCTGATCTTGCCTATGAGGCATCAAAAAAAGCTCTAAAAAAAGCCTCTATTAAGCCTGATGAACTGGACATGATTATAGTGGCAACAGTAAGCGGCGATATGCCTATGCCCGCTACTGCCTGCGTCTTACAAAAGCTTCTTGGCGCTAAGAATGCCGTGGCTTTTGATATAAACGCCGCCTGCTCAGGCTTTATTTATGGCATGTCCATAGCTGACAGTTTTATCAAAGCCGGGGCATATAAAAAAATACTCCTTGTAGGTGTTGAAGTATTATCAAAATTTCTCGACTGGGCAGACAGAACCACTTGCATATTATTTGGGGACGGGGCAGGTGCAGCGATTATTGAACCGACTGAGTCGGATAACGGGATATTGTCAACCCATCTCTATTCGGATGGTATATTATGGGATTTTATTTACCTTCCGGGCGGTGGTTCAAGGAATCCCGTTTCTGCCGATACAATTAAAAATAGACTTCACTTCATAAAAATGAAAGGCAATGAAACATTCAAGGTTGCAGTCAAGACTCTCGAAACCCTTGTAAATGAGACATTGCGGAAAAATAACATTGAGCCTTCAAGGCTCTCTCTTCTAATTCCTCATCAGGCAAATCTCAGAATAATACTTGCAATTGCTAAAAGGCTCGGCATCCCTATGGATAAAGTGTTCATAAATCTTGACAGATACGGCAATACCTCTGCGGCATCTATCCCTATCGCGCTTGACGAGGCTCTTGGCTCAGGCAGGATTCAAGAAGGTGATTACGTGATGCTCGAGGCTTTCGGTGCAGGATTAACATGGGCATCAGCCCTTCTCAAATGGTAACCTAATCTGATAGGAATTAATGTCAAGTCCAAGATACATCAAGGTAATATTCCAAGGCTTTATAGCATTCTTCAAGGGCAACCGCTTGATGCTTGCCGCTGCTCTGACATTCTTTTCGACAACAGCTATAATACCATTTTGTCTCTTACTCTTAGCATTTTTTGATTACATTTTGGGCTCTAATATAGAATTTCTGGAATTTTTTACGAACAGACTCGAAAGGCTATTCCCCGATATAACGTCTGAATTTATGGACAAGCTTAAAGCGCTCCTTGCAATCAGAGGAGTTGGGGGCATCACGCTCGCTATATATATTTTTCAGTCTTATCAGTTCTTTGTAGCTCTTGAATTTGCCCTAAATATAATTTTAAAAACAAAGATTTACCGTCATTTTTTCATCTCCATTATTCTCTCTCTGTTATTGGTCACATGGATGGTAATCCTGATTCTCGCCTCTTTTGGCGCATCCTCCGCCATAGCTATGCTTATCTATTATAAGGACGTGTTACCTTTTCTTGAACTCGACCGTATAACAGGATTTTTGATTGGATTTGCAATCCCGATGTTGCTTGTTTTTGTAGCAGTAGCTTCTGTTTTTATTATAGTCCCCAAAAAAAAGATAAGCCTTCGTAATGCCTTTAAAGGGGCTTTTATCACAACCCTTTTTCTTGAAGGCGCTAAGTTTATCTTTACGCTCATTATCGGGAATGTTCTCAATCTTGGCTTGATTTATGGCTCGCTCTCAATCATGATAATTTCCCTGCTGTGGATGTTTTACTCATGGTGTATATTCCTTATAGGGGCGGAGATTGTGCATATTCTTGAGGGATGATGATAGGGGCTAAAAATTTTTAGCCCCTACCATTACCGTCCAAAATAAATTCTTAATTATATACTTTGCAATTTGAGGGATATGATGCGATTTCTGGAACCAAAGCCACGGATAACCTCAAGGAGGCGAAAGACGAAGCGGAAGCCTCAAGTGCCAATACTTCAAAGCTAAGTATGAAGTCTCACAAAGGCTTACCCATGCACAAAGGTAGTTCTTTGGCAAAGAAATCGTGTCATATCCCTGCTTGAATATTCTTTTGGACACCTGTGAGCCCTTACATTTTAGGCAACGCCATGCTTTTTGAATTCAAGCTGAACTGGTCTTTTGCCAATTATTGGTATTGGAGGACTGAACCTTTCGCAAAGATAACCAAGAGCAAATATAGCGATACCAACGAAGGTATAGTAGCCTGGCCCCATCATTATTAACCCTCCAACGCAGTATAAAATTCTCTCAAGAGGCGTTGAAGGTTTTGTCAGATATCCCATAATCCCTGCTTCTATAGCAAACATAGCGATAACAGCCCCTACAAAAAGGAAGGCTATCTCAAAAGGGGTTCCTTTCATCAAAAATTGAGGCACAAAGAGGAAGTAAAAAGGCACTAAATACCCGCCTATTCCGAGCCTCATTGAATCCCATGCAGCCTTGAGCCAACTGCCTCCTGATATTGCGGCGGCTGTAAAGACTGCTATGCATACAGGCGGTGTTAGACCTGATTTAATAGCAAAATAAAAAATAAAGAGATGGCTTGCCAGTGGGTCAAATCCCATCCCTTCCATAGCGGGAACTAAAACTGCAGCAGCAATAACATATGCAGCCGTCGTAGTCATCCCCATACCTAAAATTATCGCTGTCAGCATAGCAGCGATAAGGGCTAACGCTACATTATGACCTGAAAGTCCTATTATTATCTCGGAGACCTTAACGCCAAAGCCGGTAAGAGAGATAATGGTAACAGCCACCTGAACACAGCTCATCATAACCATGAGCCATGCCAGAGCAGTCATTATCCCGGTAAAATAGCCGCCCCATACAGTCTTTACCCTCTGCCATATCTCCTTTGGAGAAAGAGGTCCGCCGATCAAAAGAAAAACTGTAACAGATACAATTAAAGCCCATGCAGCGCAGACCTGCGGGGGGAAAAATGAGAATAGTAGAGCCGTCAGCGTCCCTATTGGGAGGATAAAATTCAGAAATACCCTTGGTTTTAGAATTTCTTTGAGGGACGGAATGAGTTCTTTAGGGAGTTTGCCCATGCCATATCTGCCTGCTTCTATCCAGACACCTGCTGAAATACCCACAAAATATATGACAGCCGGGATGATGCCGGCTATCATAATATGTGTATAAGGAATATTCAAAAACTCAGCCATGATGAAGCAACCAGCCCCCATAATTGGCGGCATTATCTGCCCTCCGGACGATGCCGATGCCTCAACGCCTGCTGCAAGCTCACGCGGAAAACCGAGCCTTTTCATAGTAGGAATCGTAAAAGCGCCTGTTGTTGCAACATTAGCTACTGAGGAGCCTGAGAGCATCCCGAAAAAGGAACTTGAGATAACAGCAACATGACCCGGTCCTCCTCTCATCCTGCCTCCCCAAGCCTGTGCAATATCCATAAAGACCTTCCCGACTCCTGTAGCAAAGAGAACAGGACCAAAGATCACAAATGGCGCAATAATCCTGCTTGTCATATCTGTCAAGAGCCCCCATACGCCCTCAGTCATCAGATAAAGCTGGTAGAGTATCTCTTCAAAGGTGAATCCCCCATGGCCGAAGGATCCCGGCATTAAAGGCCCATATAAAGCGTAAAGTATAAAGCCAAACACAACAAGAGGAATAATAATACCAAGGGATCTGCGGGTGCCTTCAAGCAGGCAGAGTATAAGAACAGCGCCCAGATAAAGCTGGTAGGCTTCATATTCTCCGGGATTACGGACTATCTGCTCCCAGTAAATCATGATGTAATAGCATGGTATAAGGCTGACTGCTATAAGGAGAATATCGGTTATTGAGGGGGCTGTTTTTGAACCGAAGATGAGCAAACGCAAAAATCCAGAGTGTCCCTTGTAATCATCAACAAGTGTCTTTTTAGTCAAAGGGTATGCCAAAAAAACAAGGGCTAACCCAAAGCTGAGTGAAATGCCGCCCTGAAGTAGCGGATGGAGAGCCACCGTTAGAGAAGTATATATTAAAAATATACCCCACACCCCAGCCAGAATACCTGCTAATATTTTCCAAATGCCAGTTAAATTCCGCATTCTATTCTACCCTTTCCTGTGAATAAATATAGTCAAAAATTATTTCCCCCCTCCCCCCTCGTGTGAGAGAAATGGGGTGAGAGGGGTCTTTTATACTTCAATATGTTTTAAGACAGTTTTTCATATAATTTTTGACACTGTCTCTTAATAATTTATTTTTTCGCTGTCACTTCAATTGTGACTTCGGTCCGACTTCCCTTGCCTCCGATAACTTCAATCTTATACTGACCCGGCTTTGCCATCCGTGGGATTGCAGAGTTTGCCGTGAATGAGCCTGTCGCATCAGTAGTGATTACATCAACCTTTTCGGTTCCGAGTCCAATCTTCATCCCTTCCTCAAGAATGAATAAAATATCTACCTCTTCCCCTGGTTGAAAACCCTTGCCCGTTATCTTCAATGCTGTCTCTGGAAGTCCGCTCGATGGTGTTATCTCCACAGATGGTCCCTGAGCCATCAAAGCTCCAGGCAGAAAAACGCAAATTGTGATAAGGCTTATACAAATCAGACTAATCGAAAAATATGTTTTATTTTTCATTAATAACCTCCCTGGACTTTTATTTCTTTTTCATCTCTGGCGGTAGGAGTCTATCAGGAACCTTTACTTTGAGGACTTCCTGATAAAACTTGACAGCGCCCGGATGAAGAGGTACATGAATATACTTTTCTGCATTGCCATACATGTCGTCAAAATTGCCCTCTCTCAATGTAGCAAGCGCCCCTGTGAGTTCTTTTCTCTTGTCCCATACAGCCTTTACTATCTTGTAAACCACATCTTCAGGGACATCTTTATGAATGAAGTCAGTAACTACATAAGCAAAACTCAATTGGTCCTTTTTTACAGCCTTGAAAAGATTCGCGGGAATATTCATGCTCTTTGCCTGTCCTGGATACTTTTCGTTCATTTTATCAATCATTTTTTTGTCAATAGGAAGGACGTTAATCTCCATTGTAGATTCAAGGTCCAATATCGCCGAATCTTTAAAACCTGCCTTGAACCATCCCTGAGCAACTCCTGACTTCAGAGCATCAACACTGGCGCCTATTCCCATCATTTTATAGTCTGGCTTAATGCCGTTAGCGTCAAAGAACATCTCGATAGCCCTTCCTGATGTTGTTCCGGGGTTCATAGCAAAGGGCAGCCCGTGAATCTTCTGAATAGTATCAGCGTTGCTTTTTTTGGTGGTAATGATGTGTATCGGAGTTATATAGCCTCCCCACAATGTCCTCAGATCCTTATTAGGCTTGCCCTTATAGTCTATAATGCCCTCGTAGTTGGCATAACCTGCTGCGGCATCTGCTGGGCCAAGCTGGATAGTCTTTTTCTGAATTCTCGTAAGATTTTCAATAAAACCTCCTGTTTCAACAACAGTAATCTCGATTTCTCCTGGATAAGCCTTGTTAACAATGCCTGCCATTGAGACAGTGTTAGCATACAACCCTGAACGGACGCTTGTTGCGCCCCACTTCAGATAAACCTTCTTAGCCTCTGCCAAGCCAGAAAAAGCTACTGACAGGATGAGGATGGATACTAAAAAAATAAGTCTTTTCATGTTTCCCCCTTATATAGAGAATTTAATGCTGTAAAACAGCAATTTTTATTCTATAACAAATACAACATTTTTAAAACTTTT
>Ga0209721_1000487_pt1 | contig 35835 bp, 35 predicted proteins | sample TshhotsprinmetaG_FD_184139 | JGI IMG/M metagenome (GOLD analysis project Ga0209721, IMG submission 184139) | Hot spring microbial communities from South Africa to study Microbial Dark Matter (Phase II) - Tshipise hot spring metaG (SPAdes)... | ecosystem: Environmental > Aquatic > Thermal springs...
GGGTTCGGTTAGCCGTTTCTCCGGATCGGTCCTGTTTTGTTCTCTACGTCCCTTCCTCTCAAACTGTCCGTTTTCGCATGGATATGAAAGAATTTTCAAACATCTGGGCTTTTGAATTGGCTCGTAAACGTCTAACATATCCTTTGATTATCAGGAACGATGGATTTTTAGGTGTAGAAGCAGTACCTTCTAACAGTGATTTTCTTGTTTTGGGTTTTTGTCGAGAATGATTTTTGGAAATTCTTTTATGGATTTAATCGCGAATTTGAGGGCGTCTGTTTTCTTACAAAAGGTGAGGAATTTTTGTGGCAATAATATAAGAGAAAATTTACCCACGTAAGAGGGAAAAGGAAGGTCTTGGGATAATGATTGTTGATAATATCTCAGCTCTTTGTGTTGGAAATGGCTTAGGATCGTTTTTTATTGGGAGGGGTTATGCGATCGGTTGACATGGTTGTGAAAAGTAATTAGAATGAATTTAGATAACGTTTTCAAAAACGTTTTCAAGGCATATGGGTGACTTCTATGAAGAAAAAAGAAAATCGTGTAAGTATAAGACATGTTGCGAAATTAGCAGGGGTTTCGGTATCCACAGTTTCGCGAGTTTTAAATCATCCAGAGTCGGTGAGCGATGAACTTCGTGAGAAAGTGATACGAGTTATCGAAGAATGTCGCTATCGTCCTAACCAGATTGCAAGAAGTCTTAGAACGGGTTTGACGAAAGTAGTTGGTTTTGTCATACCGGATATTACCAACCCCGCCTTTCTTCTCATGGTAAAAGGTGCAGAAGATTATTTGAAAAAGAAGGGATATTCTTTCATTGTCTGCGGCACCGACCACAGTGCCAAAGAGGAGAGTAGAATCTTACGGGCTTTGATGGCCCAGAACGTGGAGGGAATAATCATAACCTGTTCGGGAGGTCAACGTTCTGAGCTTGCTAATCTCCTTCGGCATTTGGGGCTGAAGACGGTTTTTATGGATCGTCGTTATGAGCGGATTGATGCACCGTATGTAGGAGTAGACAATGCTGGTGGAGTAGAAAAAATGGCTGATTATTTAATTGAAACGGGTCATCGTTCTTTTGCCTATCTCTGTGGAGAACGGACTACTTCAAGTGCCAGAGAGCGTTTACAAGGATTTATAAACAGCATGCAGAAAAACGGCGTAACCAATTACGAAATATTGTATGGACAGTTCACTTTTGAGAGTGGATATGAATTGGTAAGAAAATTCAAAAAGATTCCTGAAGCTGTTATGGGAGGAAATGATTTGGTAGCTTTGGGAGCGATTGTAGCGCTATCTGAATTGGGGTATAGAGTCCCCGACGAGGTGAGTGTAGTCGGCTTTGATGACATGTTTTATAGTAAATATTCAAAACCCTCTCTTACCACCGTAAGACAACCTATTTACAAAATGGGCTTCGAGGCTGGGAAAGTGTTGTGGAAACTCCTTTCGGGGGGACGTATGCAGCAGAAAGAGGTAATTCTTCCTACCGAAATTGTTTTACGAGAAACGGTAAGACAAAGGTAGGAGAAGAGATTCGTAAAGTTATTTTGATGGGTTTTTTGTGTTCTCGTTGCTACTGGTTGACGAGGATGAGGGAAATTAAAGAAGGGCGTGAGTAGCAGCATGAAAACTTTGATGAAGAAGGCAATCCAATTGAGAATGGACCTTCTCCAAATGATTCACCGGGCAAACTCTGGTCATACCGGTGGGTCATTGTCTTCGGTCGATATCTTAGTGGCGCTTTTCTATCGGGTGATGCGCATTGACCCCACTCGTCCTTTGTGGGAGGAGCGAGATCGTTTCGTTTTGAGTAAGGGGCACAGTGTAGAGGGGTATTATGCTATTTTGGCCGATTTAGGCTTTTTCCCCAAGGAAGAACTGGAGAGGTATTGTCGATTAGGTTCGTTCTTGACGGGTCATCCTACGAGGAAGGTGCCGGGGGTAGAAGTGAATACCGGTGCCTTGGGACATGGATTGGCAGTAGGAGTTGGTATGGCGATAGCAGGGAAAATGGATAGCAAGCCTTACAAGGTGTATGTTCTCATGGGTGACGGAGAACTCGGTGAGGGCTCGGTGTGGGAGGCAGCACAAGTTGCCGCACATTACGGACTTGATAACTTGGTGGGAATCGTAGACCGCAATAGGCTTCAGATTAGCGGATACACCGAAGAGGTTTTGCGTTTAGAGAATTTGGCGGAGAAGTGGCGTGCTTTCGGCTGGGAAGTGGTGAACGTGGATGGGCATGACCTTGAACGGTTGGTGGGTACTTTTGAAAAAGTACCTATATTAGCGAAAAAGCCTCATTTGGTTCTCGCCCATACCGTGAAAGGGAAGGGAGTTTCATTTATAGAGAACAAGAAGGAATGGCACCACCATGTTCCCAGTGAGGAAGAACTCCGGAGAGCCTTAGAGGAACTCAATCGACAATTGGAGGAGCTTGAGAACGATGTCTCAAAAGATGGCTACAAGACATGCAATTGCTGAAACCCTGTTGAAAATAGCTCGAGAAGATGCTCGTATCGTGGTGGTAACCTCTGATGCAAGAGGTTCCGCAGGAATAGAGGGTTTCTTTCGGGAATTACCGGAGAGAACCGTTGAAGTTGGTATTGCCGAACAGGCGGCGATTGGAGTAGCGGCCGGTTTGGCGTTATCGAGGAAGAAAGCTTATGTCTTTGGTCCGGCTTGTTTCTATTCAGCGCGGGGTTTTGAACAGGTGAAAAACGATGTTGCCTATACCGGGAGTAACGTCAAAGTCATTGCGGTAAGTGGGGGGGTAAGTTACGGTCCCTTGGGGAGTACTCATCATTCCTTGCACGATATTGCCGCCTTGCGGGCGATCCCGGGCATCGATGTGATTTTGCCCTCCGATGCTTTACAGGCAACAGCGATTACTCAAATGCTTGTGGAGAGTGAAAAACCGGCTTATGTGCGAGTGGGGAGAAATCCCATTCCGGTCATCTATGAACCTCAGTCACGTTTTGAGCATGGAAAGGGCGTACTATTGAGAGAGGGGAAAGAGGTAGCCATTATAGCGACCGGTGAGGTGGTATGGCATGCCTTGGAAGCGGCGCAATTGTTGTTAGAAGTGGGAGTCAATGCTACCGTTGTGGACATGCCTTTTTTGAAGCCCTTTGACCAAGACCTCATCGTTGAAATAGCGAATCGGCATGAAAGAATCGTTACCGTGGAGGAACATAGTATCTACGGAGGGTTGGGAGAAGTAGTGCTCCATTGTCTTGCCCAAGGTCCTTCTTGCTCGGTGAAGATTATAGGTATTCCCGACGAGTATCCCATTACCGGAACACAAGCCCAAGTTTACGCTCACTACGGTCTTGATTCTCGGGGAATTCAAAATGCGGTGCTTGACTTCTTGCAGAGAATGGGGTGATCACCATTGTCGGGGTATATTCTGGCTATCGACCAAAGTACTACCGGAACCAAGGCAATCGTCTTCCGCAAGGGGTGTGAGCTGGTAGGAAAGGCCACCGTGTCCCACGAACAGTACTACCCTGAGCCGGGATGGGTGGAACACGATCCCAACGAAATTCTTACCTGTACTTACGAAGCCTGTAAAGAGGCATTGGAAGCCACGAAAATCAACCCCCATGCCGTTCAAGCTATAGCCATTACCAATCAGCGGGAAACGGTGATTGCCTGGGATAAACGTACGGGAACCCCTCTCTATCGTGCGCTGGTATGGCAGTGTCAGCGCGGCAGAGATATATGTGAAGAGCTCAAACGGTCTGGCTACGCTCCGTTTGTCAAGGAACGTACTGGCTTAGTCCTCGATCCCTATTTTTCGGCAAGCAAACTCGCCTGGCTTTTCCGGAACATCGTGACACATCATTCTGGAAGACATATTGCGGTCGGAACCGTAGACTCCTGGCTCATATGGCATTTTACTCAAGGGAGCGTGCACGCTACTGATTATTCTAACGCCAGTCGTACCATGCTTCTCAACATTGGTGATTTGCAGTGGGATGAGGAGCTTTTATCCCTCTTTTCGGTGCCTTACGAGGTTTTACCTCAACTCCTCCCTTCTGACGCCGTTTTCGGATACACCGACCTTAGAGGAATTCTTCCTCAGGCAGTGCCCATCATGGGAGTCATGGGTGACTCGAGTGCGGCTCTATGTGGGCAGTTGGGATATAGAGTGGGTGACATCAAGGCCACTTATGGTACCGGTACTTCGATTATGGTGAACACCGGATCCATGAGAAGAGTTGCCTCCTCGGCGGTGACCTCTATCGGATGGTTTGTGGGAGATAAACCCACCTTTGTTCTCGAGGGAAACATTCACAGTTCTGGAGACACTATCCGTTGGTTAGTAGAAGAATTAGGTCTTTTTTCCTCTTATGGAGAAGTGGAGTGCTTAGCTACCGCTCTGGTTGATAATCAAGGTGTGTATTTTGTACCTGCTTTTGTAGGTTTGGGAGCCCCTTACTGGAATGGTGAAGCTCGTGCCTTAATTTGCGGTATCTCTAAGGGAGCTACAAGAGCGCACATTGCTCGGGCTGCACTCGAATCCATCGGTTTTCAGGTGTTTGATCTCTACTCCGCCCTCCAGGAAGAGAGTGGCTTACAGTTTGAGTTTTTGCGAGCCGACGGTGGTGCCACCAAAAATGCTTTTTTGATGCAGTGGCAAGCGGATCTTTTGCAAGTGCCGGTACGAGTGAGCGAGGTAGAAGACGGTTCAGCCAAGGGAGTTGCACTTCTTGCGGCAGAAAAATTGGGAATAGGAAAAGAAAATATCGCTTCGGTCCCTGCTACTACCTACGTTCCTCGAATGGAAAAGATACGACGTGACCAATACGTGGCGGAATGGCATAGGGCAGTCAAACGATCCATGTTGTGAAGAAGGAGTGGAAGAGATGGTCACCTTAGGTTTAATTGTCGGAAATCGTACTTTTTTCCCCGATGCTTTAGCGTGGGAAGGAAGAAGGAGAATCCTCAAAGTTCTTGAAGAAGAAGGGTTGCGGGTTATTACCCTCTCTCCCCAGGATACCAAGTTGGGAACGGTGTGTACCTGGGAAGATGCGAAAAAATGTGCGCAACTCTTTAAAACTTACGAGGAGGAACTCGAGGGTATCCTCGTAACACTCCCCAATTTCGGGGAAGAGAGAGGGATTGCCGATGCACTCCGCTTGAGTAGGTTGAGAGTACCGGTGTTAGTGCATGCTTTTCCTGACGATCTCAACGCCCTCGATGTTGCTCGACGAGGCGACGCCTTTTGTGGAAAAATTTCTTTGTGCAATAATCTTAACCAGTATGGTATTCCTTTTTCCCTGACTACCCATCACACTGTAGCTCCTGAGGAAGAGAGTTTTCGCCGTGACTTACGTTCTTTCGTTCAAGCGTGTCAAGTGGTCAAGGGATTTAGAAATTTGCGTATTGGGGCTATTGGTGCTCGTCCGGGGGCTTTTCAAGCCGTACGTTTTTCGGAGAAGATTTTAGAACACCACGGTATCACGGTGGAAACGGTAGATCTTTCGGAGATCTTTGCCGCCATGGAGAGGGTCTCTACACAATCGGTAAGGGAGAAGAAAGCGGAAATTCTTGCCTATTGCGGAGGAGTTGGATTAGAAGAGAAACTTACTACTATGGCCTCCTTTGCGGTAGCCATAGAGGATTGGATTAGGGAACACGAACTGAAAGCCACAGCCATTCAATGTTGGACCTCCTTAGAGGAAAATCTCGGTGTAGCTCCTTGCCTGGTCATGAGCCTTTTGGGTGATAAACTCCTTCCCTCGGCATGTGAAGTAGATGTGACCGGTGCCTTGAGTATGCATCTCCTCTCTTGTGCCTCCCAAAGACCTTCCGCTTTGGTGGATTGGAATAATAATTTTGGTCACGATCTTGAAAAATGCATTCTTTTCCACTGTGGGAATTACCCCCGATCGCTGATGGAAAAGATGCAACTCCATTATGCCGACGTTATTGGAACGGTTACCGGGGTAGACAATGCTTATGGAAGCTGTCGAGGAAACCTCAAGCCCGGTCCTTTCAGTTTTTTGCGGGTGACGAGCGATGATACGGCTGGAGTATTACGAGCTTACCTGGGAAGGGGAGAGATTACCGAAGACGTAGTGCACACCTTTGGTGCCTGGGGAGTGGCGCATATTCCTCATTTACAGGAGCTACTCCGATTTATTTGTCAACGCGGCTTTGAACACCATGTTGCTATTAATCTCGCCGAGGTTGACCAAGGAGTCAGAGAGGCTTTGGAAACTTACTTGGGAATCGAGGTATATCGTTTTGAGGGGAGCGATAGAAGGACTTTTGCCGGCGGAATAACTCCTTGACGAGGGTGTTATAATAGAGTCGAAGTGAATAGAGTACCAGGGGAGCTCCTTATCTTGCGGAGCTGAGAGGAGAGCGGCAAGCTCTCGACCCATCGAACCTGATCTGGGTAATGCCAGCGGAGGGAGTTGGTGGAGAGAGAAAAAAGCCATCTACCGAGCTGGTAGATGGCTTTTTATTTGGAGGTGAACGGTCATGAATAACCATTTGCGCCTTTTGGCGTATACCGGACTTTTCGCTGCCTTAGGAGTAGTAGCGTCGTTTTTCCATATTCCCATCGGGCCGACGAAGGTATTCCCCTTTCAGCATGCTTTGAATGTACTGGCGGGTATTACCATTGGTCCATGGTATGGGGCTTTGGCGGCGGCGATCACTGGAGCGATACGCATTCTCCTTGGGACAGGAACGGTCTTTGCCTTTCCCGGAGGTATCCCGGGAGTGGTAATGGTGGCTATTTTTTACCACTACTTCTCGAAGAGTGAATGGGCAGGGTTGGCAGAACCGCTTGGAACCGGACCCATTGGAGCCACGCTGAGTACCTATTTTGTGGCGCCTCTTGTGGGGAGAGCAGGGACGCTCTTCTTTTTCCAGAGTGCTTTTTTGGCCAGTAGCATTCCCGGAAGCATCGTGGGAATGGTCCTCTTCAAACTCTTGCGCAAAAGCGTAGACCTTGAGGTGTGGAAGAGGGGTGCATGTCAGTGCAAGTAATCCCCAAGGAACAAAGAACCTTAGGAGGTGTGGACTTTTTCTTCCTCTGGATGGGGGCGGCCATTGCCATCTCGGAGGTGTGGGCAGGAGGGATGTTAGCTCCTTTGGGCTTTCTCTGGGGGGGAGCGGCGATCCTCATAGGGCATCTCATTGGCAACCTCCCTTTGGCTTTGGGAGGTGTCTTAGGGAGCGATTGGGGTATTCCCTCCATGGTATCCACCCGGATTGCTTTGGGTAAGCGTGGTTCTTATCTTGCTTCCTTTCTCAATATCGTGCAGCTTTTTGGTTGGACGGCGGTCATGGTGATCATCTGTGCCCGCTCCAGTGACCTCATCGTCAAGATGCTTTTTGGATACAGTAACCCTCGCCTGTGGATGGTGGTCGCCGGGGTGGTGAGTACTTTTTGGGCACTCATTGAGAGCAAGTGGTGGAAGTGGCTGCAACGTATCGCGGTGGGAGGGTTAGCAGTCCTCTCCTTCCTCATGACCATGGTAGCCCTGCGGGGGACATCTTGGGAACAACTCCTCCGTTTTTCCTCCCAAAGAACGCTCTCTTTCGGGGTAGGGTTAGATTTAGTGATTGCCATGCCCATTTCTTGGTTACCCCTGGTTGCCGATTACTCCCGTTTTGCCAAAAGCACGAAAGGCGCCTTTTGGGGAACCTTTTGGGGGTATTTCGTAGCCAGCTCCTGGATGTACTTCGTGGGTCTTTTGAGTGCTCTCCTCACCGAAAACGCTGATCCTCTGCCGGGAATGATTGCCCTGGGGTTGGGAATACCGGCCCTCCTCATCGTACTCTTCTCCACCTTTACCACCACCTTTCTCGATATCTATTCGGCAGGGGTATCCTTTTTGAACCTGTTCCCTCGCTTCCGGGAACGTTGGGTGACCGTAGTTTTTGGACTGGCCGGGACTGCATTAGCGCTCGTTTTCCCCATGGAGCGATATGAGAGCTTTCTCCTTTTCATTGGAGCGATTTTTGTCCCCCTCTTCGGGGTGGTGATTTTTGATTACTTTTGGAAACGTGATCGGCGGATCGAAGTGGAAGCGGTTTTGGCGGGAAAAAAGGAACTCGATGGATGGGCAATCTTCTCGTGGGGAGTAGGGATTGGGGTGTACCTTCTCTTCTTACGCTTTTTGCCCCTTGTGGGAGCGTCTTTGCCCAGTTTTTTTGCCGCCGGAGGAATATACTGCCTCAGGAAGGGGGAGAGAGAATGGACGAACGCAAGCTCATCGAGCGGTGTGTAGAAGTAATCGAGCGAGTTCGAGAGGAGCGGCCCTTAGTACACCACCTCACCAATATGGTAGTGGCCAATGACAACGCCAATACCATGTTGGCTGTGGGAGCGCTGCCGGTGATGGCCTGGGCGGAAGAAGAGGTGGAGGAGATGGTGGCTTCTGCGCAGGCTTTGGTGGTCAATTTGGGAACCCTGACCACCTCTTTCTTACAGAGTGCGCTCTTAGCGGGGAAACGGGCTAATGCTCTGAAAATCCCGGTAGTATTAGATGTTCCAGGGGCAGGTGCTACCTATTTTCGTAGCGAAAGCGCCCATCGCTTCCTCTCCACGGTGAAGGTGAGTGTCCTGCGAGGGAATGCCGGAGAGATACGGAGCCTCATAGGAGGAGAAGGAAAGGTCCGAGGAGTAGAGGCGGTGAGCGAAGAGGATACTGCTTCCCTCTCGCAAGAAGCTGCGTCTCTTTGGGGAGTGACCACCGCGGTGACAGGGAGAATAGATGGGGTGAGCGATGGCCGGAGGACCGTCCGGGTCCATAACGGTCACCTCCTCCTCACCCGGATCACCGGAAGCGGATGTATGGCCACCTCGCTCTGTGGGGCTTGTCTTGCGGTAGAAAAGGAAGCGTTATATGCTGCTACGGCAGCTTTGGGTTTTTTGGGAGTCTGTGCTGAGCAAGCGTTCCCCAAGGCTTCGGGACCGGGGAGTTTCCTGGTGGCATTGTTTGATACTCTTTTCGCCTTAAGGAGCGAGGAGTTCCGGGAAAATTTACGTCTTGAGGTGTGCTATGCTTGACCTCTCCCTCTACGTCATTACCGACCGCAAACTCCAGTTTCCCCGCAGCCACCGGGAAGTGGTGGAAGAGGTGATTGCCGGAGGGGCATCGGTGATTCAGCTACGGGAGAAAGAGCTGAGTAGCCGACTCTTTTTGGAAGAGGCACTCCTCATTCGCGAAATAACCCGAAAAAAGGGGGTTCTCTTCATCGTCAACGATCGCTTGGATATCGCTTTGGCGGCTGAGGCAGATGGAGTCCATTTAGGAGAAGAGGATCTCCCCCTTCAGTATGCAAAAAAAATTGCACCGCATCTCATCGTGGGTGTTTCCTGTGATCATCCTGAAAAAGCCAAGGAACTCGAGGCCTGGGGAGCCGATTACTTGGGTGTGGGAACGGTATTCCCCACCGCGACCAAAAAAGATGCCGGAAACCCTATAGGTTTAGAAGGGCTTCGGGCGGTGAGAGAGGCGGTTTCTATTCCTGTGGTGGCGATTGGAGGGATTACCTTAGAGAATTGTAGTGAGGTACTTGCCACCGGAGTGAGTGGAATAGCGGTGATTTCGGCCATCGTCGCTACTCCTTCACCCTACCAAGCGGCGCGGGTCTTTCGGGAAAAAATCGACGCCCTGAGGAGGAGAAATCATGACCGTGATCGGTGAGCGAGGTGAATTCACTTTAATTAACCAATTGGAAAAGATTTTAGCCTCTTCCTCACCTCAAGCGAGGGTGGGTATTGGCGATGATTGTGCAGTGATCGAGGGGCGAGAGGGTTTTTGGTATCTCCTCACCTGTGATGCCCAGGTAGAGGGCACCCATTTTTCCCTCGACCTCATTCCTCCCCGGTATTTGGGGAAACGGGTTTTGGCGGTCAACGTGAGTGATATTGCCGCTATGGGGGGAAGACCGCGGTGGGCCTTGCTCTCTTTCGTGCTCCGCCCCGATGTGGAGAGTGAGTGGTGGGAAGCATTCCTTACCGGGATCGGTGAAGCTGCCGAGACCTATCACCTCGAAGTGATTGGGGGGAATTTGGCTTCCACCTCTTCAGCCATGGTTTTCGATGTCACTCTCCTCGGGGAAGTAGAACGGGAGAAACCTCTCCTCTTACGTTCTTGTGCTCGGGTAGGGGATGTGATTCTCGTCACCGGGTTCTTAGGGGAATCGAGGGCCGGTCTTGCCATTGGGCAACAAGGAAGAAAAGAGGAAAAGGAGCGTTATTGGCCTTTGGTGGAGCGTTTCTTCTCTCCCACGCCTCGCCTTGAAGTGGGGCAATTCTTGGGGGGTTTAAAGGAGAGGATAGCGCTCATCGATGTCTCGGATGGGCTCTTACAGGATTTATCTCACCTTTTGGAGCAAAGTAAAGTAGGAGCATTGATAGATGTGGAGGCTCTCCCCGTGTCTCCTCTTTTCGCCCAATGGTGCGAAGAGAAAAAATGTGATCCTCTCCCCTTTCTCTTGGGAGGTGGAGAAGATTTTGAGCTCCTCTTTACCTTGCCTTGCGCTTTAGCAGAAGGAGTGAGACGAGAAATTCCTGCTCGCTATGGAATTCCGGTGCATCGTATTGGCGAAATCGTCGGTGAGGAAGGTATTCACCTCCGGCGAGGGAATACCATTGAGCGGGTCAATCCCCAAGGTTGGGACCATTTCCAGAGAAGGTGATCATGATGAAACGTGTGTTAACTATTGCTGGTTCGGACTCAGGAGGTGGGGCGGGTATTCAAGCAGACCTCAAAACCTTTTGTGCTTTTGGGGTCTACGGGATGTCAGCCATCACCGCCATTACCGCGCAGAATACTCAAGAAGTTCGGGTGGTGTATCCCCTTCCTCCTCAGGTAGTGGCTCAACAGATCGAGGCGGTGGTGAGCGATATCGGAGTGGATGCAGTGAAGACCGGGATGCTCCACAATGCCGCAATTATTCGAATAGTTGCCGAGCAAATCAAAGCCTGGCAAATAGAGAAGGTGGTAGTAGACCCGGTCATGGTGGCAAAGAGCGGAGCATTACTCTTAGAGAGAGAGGCTATCGAAACCCTCCGCGGCGAGCTTTTCCCGGTGACCTTCTTGGTGACTCCTAACCTTGAGGAGGCCGCACTCCTTGTGGGAGCGCCGATCCGGAACGTAGAAGAGATGGAACGAGCCGCCCGACTCATTCACGAGATGGGACCACGTTATGTGCTCGTCAAGGGAGGGCATCTTGCAGAAGAAAAGGAATTGGTGGATGTCCTCTTCGATGGAAAGGGTTTCCATTACTGTAAAGGAGAACGCATTGCCACAAAGAACACCCACGGCACCGGGTGTACCTATTCGGCGGCGTTGTGTGCCCTGTTAGCCTTGGGAAAAACGGTTGAAGAGGCTTTTCCGGTAGCGCACGAGTACATGAATGTAGTCATCACTCACGCTCTTCCTCTCGGGCACGGTTTTGGTCCCACCAACCATCTTGCCCCTCTCTTTTTGCGTTTGGGACTTGCGCCTCTTTCCGGAGGGAAGGGATGGTAAACCGGTGTTTCATCGGTACCTCCGGTTGGGTGTATCCACACTGGAGGGGAGTCTTCTATCCCTGCGAGATTCCAGAGCGGAAATGGCTCTCTTTTTACACCCGATACTTTGATACCGTGGAAATCAACGCCTCCTTCTACCATCTCCCCCGAGTGACCACTTTCTCCCGGTGGCGAGAGGAAACGCCACCCGATTTCCTCTTTGCGGTGAAGGGGAGTCGCTACATTACCCATGTGAAAAAGCTCCTCGATCCTGAGGAGCCCCTACAGCGGTTTTACGCTGCGGTTTTGGGGTTACAGGAAAAGTGTGGACCCCTCCTCTTCCAGTTCCCACCGCGTATATCTTTCCACCGCGATCGCTTAGAAGCCTTTCTTACCAAGCTCAATCCTCGTTTCCGTTACGTGTTCGAGTTTCGCCACCCGAGTTTCTTTGAAGAAGAGGTGTATGAGCTCTTGCAACGGTATGGAGTAGCCCTCTGTTTTGCCGATACCCCTTTTTTCCCTTATGAGGAAGTCCTGACCGCTCCCTTGGTGTATGTGCGCTTACACGGGAGCGGTTCACTCTATACCCACTGTTATAGCGAAGAGGAATTGCGGCACTGGGCAGAGAAAGTGAAGGGTTGGCAGAGCGAATACGCCGTTTTCCTCTACTTTGACAATGACTATGAGGGATTCGCCGTGCGGAATGCACTCCGTCTCAAGGAGCTCCTCGCTTAGCTCTTGAGCGTGTGGGTGATTTCCTCCACCCCCCTGCGAAGAGTGTTCATGACCATGCAGGCGCGTTCCCCAACAATGAGCAGTCGTTCTTTCTCTTCATAGGTCAGATTACCGGAGAGCTCAATCTCCAAGTGGATTTTTTGGATCCGCGAAGGTGCCTCTCCCATTTCCCCGGTGATCTGGAGGGAGACACCTTCGAGAGGGAGATTCTTGGTCTTTGCGTAAGAGAAAATGGTTCCTGCGAAGCAACTCCCCAGAGCAGCTAAAATGTACTCGGTAGGCCAGTGTCCCATTCCGCTTTCGGCACCGCTACTTTTGAAGAGGATGTGATCTTCTCCGATTTTCGCTTCAATTTTCCCCTTTTGAGCGGTCAATTCCACATACGCCATGACTCCACCCCCTCAGGAACAATCTGTGTTATAATAAAGCCAACCAGGCGGCAAGGACATCTATTCCAGGAGGCACAAGGACATGAATAGGAAGCATTTCCTTTTGGGACTCATCGGACTCATAGTGTTCCTCTTCTTTCTTGCGGGATGCGCGCAGGTGGAACTTGCCATTCGCGTGAATGCTGATGCCACCATCCCTAAGGCGCGGATCGCGGTTTTGGTCAACGACTACACGGTCTTTACCCAATTACGAGGTGTAGCGGTCAGTGAGTATAAGAAGCTCCCTCCCGAGGAACAGAAGTATGTAGAAGTGCAGATGAAGCAAGATGCTCCTCCCTACGCCGTGGCGTGGGTGTGGAGCTTTGACGACCAAGCTAAGGCGCAAGAATTTACCAAACAGTTTTTGGGAAGTGCGGCCAATCTCTCCAAAGACCAGGATCTCGTGATTTTACGGGCCAGTTTGCAAGGTTCCGAATTAGAGGAAGCTTTAAACAAGATGGGGGCTTTGAAGGCCAAGCCTTTCCTGAATTCCATTTATCTCACCCTCAAAGCGTATATGCCCGGAGATATTTTGAGTTATCTCGAAGGCGAGGTGGAGGGGAAGGTGTGGTCACAAGAGTTCAATTTAGGGAAAGTCTATCGGGAGAAGCCTACCGTGGATATCGAGGTGATTGCCAAAGAACAGTAAGGGGGGAGAAAGGTGGAGGCACGGGAGAGAATCGTGCGGGCATTGGCGTTTCAAGAGACGGATATTGTCCCTTATCATATTGATTTCACCATTCCCGCACGCCTCAAGATGGCTGAATACTTGGGAGACCTTGAATTCGACCGTAAGATCAACAATCACTTGGCTTTCGTGAAGGCTATTGCCCCCGGAGCTTTTGTGGAAGTGGCACCGGGTTTCATCCGTGATGAGTGGGGAGTGGTGTGGAATCGCACTCTCGACCCTGATATCGGTAATCCGGAGCCGGTGTTCTCTTCACCTTCGCTCGTGGGGTATCGTTTCCCGGACCCTTTTGACCCGAAACGTTTCCTCCCCATTGTCCCTTTTGTAGAGCGGAATCGAGGAAAGTTCAAGCTTTTGCGCGAGACCTACACCCTTTTTGAGCGGGCCTGGAGCTTACGAGGGATGGAGAATTTGTTGCGAGATTTCCTGATGAATCCCGATTTTGTGAACGATCTCTTCAACCACATTGCTGCTTTTCACCTCACGGTCATCGATCGGGCGCTCGATATGGGCTTAGATGGAGTCCATTTCGGTGATGACTGGGGTTGGCAAGGGGGGCTCATCATGGGAGCTCCTCTGTGGCGGAAATTTATCAAACCTCGTATGGCGGAAATGATTTCCTTGGTAAAGAGAAAAGGGAAGAAGGCTTTTCTCCACTGTTGCGGCAAAGTAGAAGAAATTTTCCCTGATCTCGTCGAAATCGGCCTCGATGTGTTCAACCCCTTTCAGCCTGAGGTGATGGATATTTTTGCTCTGAAGCGAGAGTATTACGGAAAGTTAGCTTTTTGGGGTGGGATCAGTATCCAGCGTCTCTTGCCTTTTGGCACTCGGGAGGAAGTGAAGCGAGAGGTAAAGCGGATTCTTGAAGAACTTGGTCAAGGCGGAGGATATATCGCTGCTCCCTCTCATGCTCTCCCGCGGGATATCCCCTGTGAAAACATTTTGGCCATGCTTGAGATCATTGAGGGGCAGAAGTTTTCTTCTGCAGCTCTTCGATAATTTCCCAAGGAGCAAGATAGGTATCCGTGAAGCGATAGCGTGCTTCCCCATTCTGGGCAACGGTAGTTTCCACGGTGAAAAAGCCCTCTTTCTCCCCCTGTTTTTTCATTTCAAGGAGACGTGTTTCAACGGTGGTTTCCAGGGTGTTTTCTCGTTCTCCCCAGATCTCACAAATGAGATTTTCCTCTTCGATATAAGCAAAGAGAACGACGCTTTGACTGGGGTAAACAAAGCGGAGGTCCTTGACACCGTGACTTACCGCAGCATCACTTCCCGGGGGGACGTAAGAGGTGGTGAACGAGTAGCCCGAGTGAGGATGGCGTTCTAAAACTTTTGCTTCGGTGCGCAGGAGCGCGTTGTATAGAGTGGTCGAAACTTGACACACTCCTCCTCCATATCCGGGAACCAGGCGACCATTGACCACGATTTGGGTTTTACGATACCCATCTTGAGCATCGGCTTTCCCCACTATTTGATTGAAAGAGAAGGGAACCCCTTTTTCGATCGCCAGTCCATCCAAGGTTTGGGCGGCTTTGGCGATGTTGAAAATGACATCGGCGTCACGGTCTTTAAGAGAGGTAGTGTACCGAGCTAAAAGATAGGGAAAACCGTGTTCCTCAAGGAGAGTGGCAGTATCTTTCTTAGGGGGGAGAAGGGTAAAATGGGTGAGAGTCACTTCGCTCTCTCCTTTTTCCAAGCGTTCTTTGAGTTCTGGCAAGCTAAGGGTGGTATCTAAGATTTTTCCTCTTTGAGCACGCACAAAGCGTTTTTCTCGGAGGACGGCATCTTGGGGGGGAGAAGTAGTCTGGCGTGCCAAAGATTCTAAGCATTTTTGCACTCGTTCTTCGTCCCAAGAGAGGGAGAGAGAAAGAGGCACGAGGTTTCTCATAATGGATTTTCTCATTGAGGAATAATCCCAGCGCAGACCCAAAGCCCGTTTTTCTACGCGAAAGCGTTTTTCCCCTACTTGAATGATGAGTGGTTCTTCCTGCCATCTCTTTTCCAAAATTTGGAGGATCGGAACGATATCACCGTAGTTGACCTGGGTGAATGTTTCTCCCAAAAGCTCAAAAGAATACCTTCGCGATAGAGGAAGAGCATATAAGGTTACTAAAAGTATCGCAACGGGAATAACTCCAAAAAGTGCAATCCGAAGAAACCGCACGGCTCTCCAGCTATTCTAATTAGTAGACGTTTCCGCTTGAGGCGTCGGACTCGACTTAGGGGTGGTTCCCGATGAGCTTTCCGCGGGAGTCTCCCCTTGGACATTGAAGAGGTCAGAAATAGCGATGGTGCTCTTTTTGCGGAGTTCAGCCAAGAGGTGATTGACTTTTACCTCTTTTTGCTCGGCGAGGAGACGGGTGCGAATTTCTTCTTTGACCTCTTCATAGGTTTTTTCTTCTCGAGGTTTCCATTCTAAAACACGATAAATGGCGAAGAGATTCTCTGCTAAGGGGATAATAGGGCTCACGTTTTTCGGATGGTCTTTAATTTTTTCGATGGCTTCTTGGGCTTCTTTGGGGATTTGTGATGCTTCCACCCATCCTATGTCTCCACCTTGAGCGCGTGAGGCTTCTAAGGAAACCTCTTTCGCCACTTTGGCAAAATCTTCCCCCAAATAGAGGCGCTTTAAAGCCTTTTCTGCTTCTTCTCGAGAAGCAAAGGTCATCCGGAGGAGATGGTATTGGCTCGGAGTGGAAAAGAGGTCTTTGTGATCGTTATAGTACTTTTGCATTTCCTCCTCGGGAATTTCGGCTCCGCTCACCAAACTCTCGAGGAGTTTATTGATCAAGAGTTCACGACGGAGAGAGGCTTGGAGATCCCGCAAGGTAATTCTTTGGTAATCGAGGAAATGACGGAAGTCTGCTTCCGAGGGAAAGGACTTTTTCAAGCGGTCTAATTCATTCTGAAGCTCTTTATTGGAAACACGCATACGCCTTGAGCGAGCTTCTTGGTAGAGCAGTTCGTTATTAATGAGATTTTCCAAAGTGAGTCGTCGCAGGAAGTCGAAAGCTTTCTCATCTAATTGACTTAAAGTTTTCGAATCGTATTGGGAAAGGAGGCTGCGAAAAGCCTGATCAACATCGTAGACGGTAATAGCGGCATCGTTGACCGTAGCGGCCACCGCCTGGGAACTCCTGCCGGAACGGCGATAAGAGCCGTATCCATAGTAGATGGTGACGGCAAAAGCAACCACAACGATGATTAGAATAACATCCAAATTCTTGCGTAGAGCTCTCATCATATCCTTTCCCACCTCAAGATTCGGTATTTTTCCCACCCATTCTCTCTTCTGCTAAAATACTACCTTAGGATACTGTCCTTGTCAATTTCACTCTTTTTGAGTAAAGTATTGAAAATGTTGCACAAGGGGGTTCACGTATGGAACTCAATGTACAAAAAATTCAAGATATATTGCCTCACCGTTTCCCTTTTCTCCTGGTCGATAGGGTGTACCTCACCGGAGAGGGAACGGTTACCGGGATTAAAAATGTCACCATTAATGAATGGTTTTTCCAAGGACACTATCCTGGAAGACCCATTATGCCTGGAGTTCTGATTATCGAGACTATGGCGCAGGTGGGAGCCACCATGATGATGAATTGGGAAAAATTCCGGGGTTGTACGCCGTATTTTGCTTCCTTAGATAAGGTACGTTTCCGCAAGCCGGTAGAACCGGGAGATCAGTTGGTGATCGAAATTACCCTCCTCAAGATGAAGGGTCCTATTGGAAAACTCCAAGGGGTGGCTAAGGTGAGAGAGGTAGTCGTTGCCGAGGCAGAGATCGGTTTTTCGTTGGTCAGAGAAGGAGTAAAGGAGGAAAAACCTTGAGAGAACAATGGGTCAGGGTTTTAGCTACCGGTTCCAGCGTTCCGGAAACGGTTCTCACCAATTTTGATTTGGAGAAGATGGTGGAAACCAATGACGAGTGGATTACCACTCGTACCGGCATTAAAGAACGACGCATTGCCACTTCCCAAGAAACCACTGCTACCTTTGCTTTGCAGGCTGCAAAGGAAGCTTTATGCAGGGCTGGAGTGTCACCGGAAGAAGTGGATTTGATTATCGTTGCTACGGTGACTCCCGATATGCTCTTTCCTTCCACAGCGTGTCTTTTACAACGGGATCTCAAAGCCAAGAATGCCTGTGCTTTTGATTTGGAGGCCGGTTGTACAGGGTTTGTGTACGCTTTGGCAGTGGCGGAGAAGTATCTCCGCGGTGGTGGGGGGAGAGTTGCTTTAGTAGTGGGTGCAGAAACTCTCTCCAAGATTGTGGATTGGCAAGATCGCTCGACCTGTGTGTTGTTCGGCGATGGAGCCGGTGCGGTGGTCCTCGGTTTGGGAGAGGAACCGGGGATTCTCGCTACTTACTTGGGGAGTGACGGGAACGGTGCCTCGCTTTTAGAGCTCCCCGCAGGGGGTTCGCGTTTCCCCGCTTCTTTTGAGACCATTACCCAGCGATTGCATTATATCAAGATGAACGGTAATGAAGTGTTCAAATTCGCCGTGCGGGTGATGGAAGAAGCCTCCAACGAAGTGATACACAGGGCGGGAGTAAACATTGACGAGGTGGACACGTTCATTCCCCATCAGGCCAATATCCGGATCATCCAATCGGCAGCCAAACGCTTGGGGATTACCGAGGAGAAAATCTTTGTGAACGTTCACAAGTATGGGAATACCTCTTCCGCCTCCGTTCCCATTGCCTTAGACGAAGCGGTTCAGGAGGGGCGGGTGCGCAAGGGGGACTTGGTGTTACTGGTGGGGTTCGGTGCCGGCTTGACCTGGGGTTCGGCGCTCATTCGATGGTAAAAGGAGGTTTTGAATTTGGCACGGAGAGTGGTAGTTACAGGTATTGGGGTGATCAGCCCCATTGGCATAGGGGTAGAGAAATTTTGGCAAGCACTCATAGAAGGAAAGTCGGGTATTGATACCATTAAGAGTTTTGATACTACCGGTATTGATTCGAAAATTGCCGGAGAGGTGCGGGATTTCGATCCTGAAGCCTTCCTTCCCCGGAAAGAAGCTCGTCGCATGGACCGTTTCTCGCAATTTGCCGTATGCGCGTCGCTTTTGGCTTTAGAGGACGCGCGCTGGGATGGAGATGCTTTGCCTCACGAACGAGCGGGGGTACTGTTCGGTTCCGGGATTGGAGGAATTCAAACCTTTGAAGAACAGTATCGGGTACTGCTTGAGAGAGGACCCCAAAAAATTAGCCCTTTTTTCATCCCTATGATGATTGTGAACATGGGGGCAGCCAATGTAGCCATCCGTTTGGGATTGAAAGGGCCGAGTAGCTGTGTTTCGACCGCGTGTGAGGCTTCTACTCATGCTTTAGGAGAAGCCTTACGCATTATTCAGCGCGGTGAGGCAGACCTCATGATTGCGGTGGGCGCTGAGGCGTCCATTACTCCTTTGGCCTTAGCCGGCTTTTGCGCCATGAAAGCGCTCTCTACAAGGAACAATGAGCCTCAAAAAGCCTCGCGTCCTTTTGACAAGAACCGTGATGGTTTTGTTATGGCTGAAGGGGCGTGTGCCTTGGTTTTAGAAGAAGAAACCCTGGCTTTGAAGCGTGGCGCACGCATTTATGCCGAAATTCGGGGATACGGTTCGACGTGCGATGCCTACCACATTACTGCACCCGACCCCGAAGGTGATGGAGCAGCCCGCTCGATGTCCCTGGCCATTCAGGATGCAGGACTGACGATTGAGGACATCGACTACATCAATGCCCATGGGACCTCAACCCCTCTCAATGATAAGGTAGAGACCATGGCCATCAAGAAAACCTTTGGGGAACGGGCCTACGCCCTCAAGATTAGTTCTACGAAATCGATGACCGGACACTTATTGGGGGCGGCAGGATCACTGGAAGGAGCGGCGACTGTACTCTGCATTTACCACGAGATGGTTCATCCTACCATTAACCTGGAGGAGAGGGATCCCGAATGTGACCTCGATTACGTTCCTGAGAAAGCCTGTTCCTGCACCATTCGCCACGCTCTCTCCAACTCCTTTGGTTTTGGAGGGCATAACGGGACTTTGGTCTTCAGTCGATACGAGGGGTGATGCTCTTGTTCTATTGGGTTCTCCTGGTTAACTATCTCTTGGGGTCCTTCCCTTGTGGGCTTATCGTGGGATTTGTGGTAAAAGGGGTGGACATCCGACGCTATGGAAGTGGCAACGTGGGAGCGACCAACGTTTCCCGGGTGGCGGGGTTTCTCCCCGCGCTCGTTGCCGGAGTCGGTGATGCCCTCAAGGGTTTCGTAGGGGCGTATTTGGCTACCCGTTTTTTACCCTCGCCGTGGTGGTGGTTGGTGGGGGTTTTTTTGGTCATCGTTGGCCATGATTGGCCGGTGTTTTTGCGCTTTCGAGGAGGGAAAGGAGTGGCGACCACTCTGGGGGTTCTCTTCTATCTCTCTTGGCAAGCAGCGCTCCTCTCTTTTCTCGTATGGGTGGTGGTGGTCCTTCTCAGCCGATATTCCTCTTTGGGCTCTCTGTCTGGAGCGGTAGCTATGCCGATCTTACTCTCTCTCTTCCATCGTCCCTCGTGGTTTGTGTGGTGGGGAATATTTGCTGCCCTCCTTCTGTTTTGGAAGCACAAAGAAAATATAAAGCGACTGCTCAAGGGACAAGAGCTCCAAATTGGCAAGAAAGGACGTGAGGAGCATGTCGGCAGCACTTGAATTGACCAAAGAGAATTTTGACCAAGAAGTACTCCAGGCCACAAGTCCGGTTTTAGTCGATTTTTGGGCTTCCTGGTGTATGCCGTGTCGGATGGTGGCACCGATTGTGGAAGAAATCGCCCGAGAATTTGCCGGTCAGGTGAAGGTAGGGAAGGTCAACACCGATGACCAACCGGAAATCGCCGTTCGTTACGGGATTCATGCCATTCCTACCCTTATCCTCTTTCAGGGAGGGAAGGAGGTTAGTCGAATTGTAGGGTATGCGCCTAAAAAATCCATTGAAGATAAAATTCGTAACCTTCTTCAGTAGTTTGTTCCTAATCGTGAGTTTGGCTCTGGGTGGTGCAAGCCACCTTGGAGCCATTGAAATCAAAGAGAAGGTCTTCGGTGGTAACGAGGTGCGAGTGTTCCGTGGGGGAAAGAGTACCGGGAAACTCCTCGCCTTGACCTTCGATGATGCTCCCAATCCGTACACGAGAGAACTTTTGCGTGTTCTCGCGGAAGAGGAAGTCAGGGCTACTTTCTTCCTCATCGGATCCCAGGTGGAAAGGTATCCCAAAGTGGCCAAGGAGATCGTATCCTATGGGCACGAAATTGGGAACCATTCCTACTCTCATCGTATCGATGAGAGTTTTTCGTTAGAAGCTATCCTTGAGGATATCCTCAAGGCTGAACAGGTGATTCAGGAAGTCACCAATCACATTCCTATTTATTTTCGTCCTCCACGAGGATTTATCAACGGAAAAATTCGCGAAGCCTGTGGAATTTTGGGGTACACGATTGTCATGTGGGACTTTGACTCGGAAGACTGGAAGTTAGAGGAAGAGGCTCTGGTGGAGAAAATTTTTAATCAAGAGTACTTTTCGGGAATTCTCCTCTTCCATAGCGTTCCCCAAACGGTTCGGATTTTACCTCAGGTGATCCACGAATTGCATACCCGGGGATATCAATTGGTGACGGTTTCTACCCTTTTCGAACGATGATTGAGGTGCTTTCCTGGCCACCAGAGTGGCAATGTCTCCGTGTCGGGTGTTCCAACTTTCGCGGGACTATCATGGTGATGGCACCGGTCGACCGTGGAAAGAGTACCTTAGTTCGTCTCTTGTACTCTTTCTTCCTCTCCCAAGGGAGACGAGTTGCTTGGATTGACGCGGATTTAGGACAATCTATGGTCGGTCCACCAACCACGGTTGGTTGCGTCTTGAGTCGGGGGAGAGAGAGCACTGATGAAGAGAGGCTTTTTACCCCTTATTTTCGTTTCGTGGGAGATACCACTCCAGAGAGGGAGGTAGTAGCTACGGCCTGCTTTGTGGCCGAGCTCTGGTCCTCCGTGGCTTCAAAGAGTGATGTAGTCTTGATCGATACCTGCGGTTTATTCTCCTATCCGGCCGGATATTGGCTCAAGATGCTGAAAATAAGACTGGTTCATCCTGAGATGGTGGTAGCCATCGGAGAAGAGGAAGAGTTCAGTTTTTGGCGCCAATGTCTCGGAGAAAGGTTGATGGTTCTTCCTCTCCCCCGGGGGGTAACCCAGAAATATTATGAACTCCGTCGGAGTCATCGCAAAAGACTTTTTGCGCGTTATTTTGCGCGGGGGAAGTATGTGCGACTCCCTTTGAGTGCTCTCCGTTTTTCGCTCCCTTGTTATCCCTCTTTTTTTATGCTGGCATTGGTAGAGGAAGGGTCGAGAATCATTTTTCGGGTTCGCGGAAGACGATGGATTGTATCAGAAGGTGAAATAGCTACTCTGCAAGAAGAAGAGAGCGATCGGGAACTTGACCTCTCTTGTGCTCTCTGTGGAATATACTCTGGAGAGGGGAAAGACCTCGGTTTAGGAATTATGAAAAGGTTTTTTCGTGAGACTCGAGAGATAGAAATTTTCGCCGTTTTCGTGAATCCGGGGCGACCGGAGATTGTGATTCCGGGGTGTTTACGAGTTACAGAGGAGGGAGAAGAGAGGGGTCGTTTCCCTTTTTTTCCTTCTACTTGCCTGTAACTTGCCGGTCGATAAAAATGTCACTCTCTTTTGCCTCGCATGCTTTGGAGGAGGGAGTGGACTCTTATCAGGATTTGCGCATGTTCGCTTGCAAAAGCACTCCTTGAGGCTTGCGAATTGAGTTGAGTTTGAGAGAGTATATTGTTATAATGTTATACACAATTTGAGGGATACCCTATGGGGAAAGATGGGGATACGATAGGGAGAAACGGTCTATGGAGTGAAGTGGGAACCTCGGTTCATCACTATGAACGAAGGGTCGAGAAGAGTATGAGAGAGGAGCGGGTATTGGTCAGTGCGAAACAAACCAAACGAGAGGTGTTTCATGTGGCTTGTGGTGCTCAAGATGGAGATGTAAAGGGGGTGAGAGTAGCCAAGCGAGCTTTGAAGGAGAAGAGAGTGGAGGTTTTTCGAGAAATCGATCGATAAAAGGGGGTATGGAGTACATGGTAGGAATTTCTCGAACGAGGAGAATGGGTATCGCGATTTTTGTCGGTGTTCTTTTCTTGATGGCATTCGGTTCGCAGGTTATGGCTAAATTGCCGGTAGTGGGCATTTCTACGGGGTCCTCGGGAACTTCGTGGCGCACGATTATGATTAATGCTCTCGAAGAAGTAGGTAATGAGTACAAAGCAGCCGGTAAAATAGCCGATTACAAAATTGTCAACAACATTGTGAACGGTGATGCTACCGAGCAAGCGAATATCATCCGTAACTTCATATCTCAAGGGGTGGATATCATTTTGGTCAACCCCAATTCGCCGGATGCCTTGAACGGAGTCATTAAGGAAGCTCAAGAAGAGGGCATCTTGGTGGTGGCTTTTGACGCCACGGTGACCGCTCCGGATGTCGTCAATGTCACTCTTGACCACTATGTATGGATGAAGAAAAACATCGAGTGGATTTGTTCTGCTCTCCAGAAAGGGAATATGGTCCAGATCTATGGTCTTGAGGGACACCCTGCCAATAACGATCGGATTAAAGCAGTGTACGATACCTTAAAGAATTATCCGGATATTAAGCTCATTGCCGACACGAGTGGCTATTGGGACCAGACCAAAGCGAAGGAGGTTATGGCCCAAATCATTGCCTCCGGCCAGCAGATTGACGCTGTGGTTCCTCAGGATGGAATGTGCTACGGAGTCCTCTCTGCTTTCCTCGATGCCGGAAAACTCCCCAAAGTAATGTTCGGTGATCCCGGTACGGCCTTTTTCAAAGAGTGGAAGAAACTCCGGGAGAGCGGAGCCGACTTCAAGGCGTGCACTCAGCCTAATCCTCCGGGAATAGGTGGAACCGCCTTTCGCATTGCCTTACAGCTCTACAATGGGAAGCAATTCAAACCCGGTATTTTAAAGGACAACACCTTCTACTACCAGGTGAGCATGTTCATCACCGATGAGAACTTCGATGAGGGATGGGAACTTTTGAAAGACAAGCCGGATGACTACTTGTTGAGCGAAATCATGCCGGAAGAGAAGGTTGCCGAATTGTTCGAGTAGAAGCTTTCGGACGGGGGAGGGAATGATTCTCTCCCCTGGTTTCATGAACCTTTGAGAATCTCGGTTTGAAGGTGAACGGAGTGAAAAACGAAATAATCTTGGAAGCAAAAGGTGTCAAGAAATGTTTTGGTGGAGTAGTAGCGCTTTCGAACGGCAACTTGCGTTGTCGAAAAGGGCGGATTACTGGTCTTTTGGGGGCCAACGGTTCGGGAAAAAGTACCATATCCAAAATTATTGCCGGAGTGTATAAACCCGATGGTGGAGAGATTCACTACAACGGTAGAATCGTTCACTATCGGAACCCTCACGAGGCTCGACAGGATGGTATCGCGCTCGTTTTCCAAAATTTGAGTTTGGTACCGGATTTAACGGTTTGGCAAAACGTGGTTCTTGGCATTGAGCGCAATCGAGGTCTCTTCTTGGATGATGAGGGGGCTCGTCTCCTGGCGCGAGAGATTTTAGAAGAACTTTACCCTGGTTTCGATGTGGAGCGTAAAGTATCCGAACTTTCCCCCGGAGAGATGCAGGTTGTCGAAGTGGCCAAAGCTCTGGCTGCCAATCCTCAATTACTCATCCTCGATGAGCCTACTGCTTCCTTAGAACAGGCCCAGGTGAGGAGTCTCTTTGCTTGTATGCGGACCTTGGCGCAAAAGGGAGTAGCGATGATTTTTACCTCCCATCGTTTGTGGGAAGTCATGGAAATCTGTGACGAGGTTACCATTTTCAGGAACGGAGAGGATGTTGCTACCATCGATTTTGATACCGAAGAGAAGGACCCGGAGAAAATCATTGGCTATATCACCGGGGAACAGCGTAAAACCGTGGTAGCGGTGAATCATGGTAAGGCATCGGGCGACGTGCTCTTGCGGGTGAAAGTGAAGAGTAAAACGCGGGATAAATTTCTCGATGATGTGTCTTTTGAGCTGCACGAAGGAGAAATTTTAGGTATCGGTGGGTTGGCAGGTCAGGGGCAAGAGGAGCTCATGTATGCTTTGGCAGGAAGTTATCCCAATGTTCGTTGTGAGATAGAATTGAAGGGAAAAAAGATTCGTCTGCATCGTCCGCAAGACGCCATTCGGCATAGCATTTTGCTCGTGCCTGGTGACCGGCAGAGAGAGGGTCTTTTCCTCGACCATTCGGTGTATGATAACGCTATTTTCCCCCGTTTGGGACTGCGAGGTCATCCCTTATGGATTCCGGAGAGGGAATACCGTCGGATGTGTGAAGAAGCGGTCAGGATTCTCTCCATTAAAACTCCCGGTGTGGATGCACCGGTGAACACGCTATCTGGCGGTAATCAACAGAAAGTGGTCGTGGCGAGATGGTTGTCTTTTGATGTTCAGGTGCTTCTTTTGGCCGATCCGGCTAAAGGTGTCGACGTAGGGGCAAAGCGGGACTTGTATGAGTACATTGTCAAGTTAGCTCGAGAAAAAAAGATCGGAGTTCTGCTCTACGCCAGCGACAATGAGGAATTCGTAGAATACTGTGACCGATTACTGATTATGTATGAGGGGCAAATCGTAGCCACTCTCCAGGGAGATGAAATCAACGACGACGCTATCACCGCAGCTTCAATGCGGGTTCGCTAAAGGGAGAGAAGGTGAATAAATGGATAGAGTGACGAAAGAAAAGGGTTTCCCCTTGACTCGGCTATTCTTCAAACCGGAATCTTCGAGTATGTTCATTTTGATTGTGATGCTCATCATCAATATCGTCTTGCAGAAAAACTTCTTCGAGACAAAGTCGATTGTGCGGAATATCAACGCCTTTGCACCCTTGATCCTTCTTGCCATGGGTCAAGCAATAGTGATCGTATCGGGTGGGCTTGACCTCTCTTCTGGTGCGGCTTTATCCCTCTTCACGTGTGTCCTCACCACGGTGATGAAGCAGAATGAGCCGATCACCGGTTTCTATGCACTTCTTGTTACCTTTGCCATTGCCCTCATGGTAGGGATCGTGAACGGTATCGGCATTGGGTATCTTCGCATCCCACCTGTGATTGTTACCTTTGCGACCTCATACATTTGGTTAGGTATTGCTCTATTTTTACGGCCTACCCCGGGTGGTGAAACCGTGGGGTGGTTTCGTATCTTTTATCGGGCTCGGAGTGTAGAAGGAATTCCCGCGCTCATCAGAACCATGGATAATTTCATTCCTCCTGCCCTCATTTTGGTTCTCATCGGTTGTCTTCTCTGGTTTGTGGTGAGTAGGACGAGAACCGGTCGGTACGTTTATGCAGTGGGAAGCAATATGGAGAGCGCTTACGTCAGTGGTATTGATACCGCCAAAACCCAAATGCTTGCCTGTGTCATGAACGCCGTTTTCATTTTTTTGGCCGCACTCTTTTTTGTGGCCCAAAACCAATCTGGTGATGCCCGCATGGGGGGACCGTTGACCATCAAGTCCATTGCCGCGGTAGTAGTAGGTGGCATTTCCCTTTTTGGAGGACGGGGGAGTATTTATTTTGCCCTGGTTGGCGCCATGATTCTTGAGTTAGTGAGTAAGATTATCTTTTTTGCCGATATTCCCAACGCTTATCAAACTCTGGTTTCAGGAATTATCGTGATCGTAGCTATTGCTGGTCCTGCATATGTCATGTTCAATAAGGAGAAGCGTTGAAAGGAGTACGCCATGAATACCGCGTTGGATAAACCGAGGCTTTTTCGATACACCTATGAAAAATACCGAAAAGTAATCGTGGTTTTCCTCCTCATCGTATTTGTTTTTGTCTTTGGTAAAATCGCGCTACCCACCTTTTTGAGTGTGGAACAGGTGTTTATGACCGTTAAACTCGCTTCCTTTACCGCTCTTTTCGGTCTCTGCCAAATGATCGTGGTGGCAGGAGGCGGAGGAGGTTTAGACCTCTCCGTAGGGTATAATGCTACTTTAACCGCGGTGATTACCGCGAGTCTCATGGATGGTAGGGATGAGCGTCTCGCAATAGCTTTACTCATCGCAGTAGCCTTTGGGATCATGATTGGTTTAGCTAATGGTGCTCTTACTTCTTATTTGCGACTTCCACCTCTTGTGGTCACCTTGGCCATGGCCGATATTTTGCAAGGTATTGTCAACGCGTATGTAGCGGGAAAGGCAATTACCGGAAGACCTGCTCCTATTTTAGTTTCCTTGGCAGCCAAGCTCACCGGGAAATTCCCCAACATTCTCTTCGTTTTGATCCCTACTGCAGTTTTGGTGACCCTCCTTCTCAATAGGAGCAAATGGGGGCAGATTCTCTTCGGAGTTGGTGCCAATGAACGTACCGCCCATTTGAGTGGCATCAACGTGAAGAAGGTCCGTTGTATTGCCTTCGTGGTGAGTGGCGTCTTGGCCAGTGTGATCGGTTTACTCCTCCTTGGGAATATGGGTATTGCCTTCAAAGATATGGGTTCGAATTACGTTCTGCCCAGCATCGCTGCGGTGGTGATCGGAGGAGTATCGCTCAACGGGGGAAGCGGGAATTATTTAGGTGTCATTTTAGGCGCCGTATTTTTGCAAGCTCTCACTAATATGTTAATCGCCTTTGGCTTGGGCGACGCCGGGAAGTGGATGACCTTTGGCATTATCCTCTTTTTGGTGTTAAGTTTTTACGCCAGTAATCGCCGAAGTCGGTGAACGTGTAGCGCATTTGAAGAGTCACCAGTGTTCCTTTCTCTCCTCGAGAGAGGTGCTTGATTTCCTTTAGCTTTGTATGGTATTAAATACCATATTCCTATCATCTTTTGGTATTGGTGGCTTGAAGGAGGGTGAAAATTTTCGGTGAGTATTCGGGTCAAGGTGGTGCTCTGGGTACTCCTTTCTTTAGTCTTCTTACTCTTCATTGCCCTCCTCTTTTCTCTGCGGGGCATGCAGGTAATTCTGAGAGAAAACCTTAAAGAAGAAGGGAAAGCGCTGAAGGAGTACTTCGCAGTGCTCTTTGAAGAGGGAAAGGAGTCTTTAGTTCGTACCCTTTTTGACTACACTCGGTGGACCGATATGGGGGAAAAGGGGGTAGAGGAAAGAGATCCGTTGTGGTTAGCCGAGAACTTAAACCCCTGGGCCAAAGAACAATTTGGATACGAAGTGCTCCTCATCACTCAAAATGGGGAGGTTATTACTCGCTCCCCGGATTGGGATATTCCCCGAGAAAAATGGGTATTGCCTTCTCACTCCTTCTCCGTTGACATCGTGGGGAGTGCGAGGGGTGTCTGGCTCGTGGCTACAGCTCAGGTAACCGATAACGAGGGGAGGAAGAATTATCCGGCTTTCTTGAGCTTTGCGAAACTCCTCGATACCGAACCTCTGACAAGGTGGGGTAAAATCTTAGGGGTAGAATTGGTACTTCGCGGTCCTCATGGAGAGTACTCTACCCATCCCGGCTTTCATCACTTCACCTGGGATTCGGAGGAGGATTTTTTCCATCACGATGGGTACGTTTACATTCCTTTCGCTCTTGTTTCTCATGATGGAGAAGAAGTGGGGGAATTACTCTTCCGCAAGGTTTATTGCTTCCCTTCCTCCATTCATATAGCTCTGTGGCGGATTTTTATCGGTACTTTGCTCCTCTTCGTGGCCTTTTCTCTTGTTTTGGTTTGGTTTTTGAACCGGCACATCTTTTCGCCTCTATGCTTCTTGGAGAATTATACGCAGAAAGTTGCTCAGGGAGAGTATGATCTCGATTGCTCCTTTGAGAGAGACGACGAAATTGGACGTTTGACTGCGAGTTTCCTCACCATGGCTCAGGCCCTCAAGGTGAGAGAGAAGGACTTAGAGATTGAGAAGCGGAAAGCTGAGAAACTCGCTCTCCTTGATGCTTTGACTCGCGTCCCTAACCGGCGATACCTGGAACGGTGTATCAAGGGCTTCATGGAGGCTCGTGCGAAGTTCGCTTTTGTGTTCGTTGATTTGGATAAATTTAAAACCTTGAATGACCTTTTGGGGCACCATGAAGGAGACCGATTCCTCCGCCAGATTGCCCATTGGTTCGAACGCAATGTTCGGCGAGGAGATATAGTAGCTCGGTACGGAGGAGACGAATTTTGCCTCCTTTTCCCCGGTTTAGGGCGAGACGAGGCGCAGGAAATCATGGAACGCCTCCATCATAGATTCACCCGGGAAACATTATTTACCAAGTGGGTGAAGCTGGGTTTTAGTTATGGTATTGCCATATACCCCGATGAAGCGCAAGATTTAGACGTTCTCTTAGCTCAGTCCGACCAGGAAATGTATAGACAGAAGAGGCGAAAAAGCGTCATCTTACCCAATGAAAATGGGTAGGTAGGAGAAATCTTCTTTTCCGGTCATAGTGCTTTCTTCCCCTTTCTTTACCTTTTGGGGAAATGAATGCTTTTTTCTTTTCCGTTCCATACTTTCTCTTTCCTTCGCGGGAAGAGGTATAATAGGAGGGGAAATCAGTATTCGAGGGAGAGAAGAGATGAAGATCTTCGTAGGAATAGCGTTCACTCTTTTTTGTGCCTCTCTCATTCTCTCACCCTCTGCTGATTCGCAAACTCTGCGAGTCCTCCTTGACCGGGATTACCCTCCCTTTGTGTATTTTAAAGAGGGAAAGTTAGTGGGAATTTCGATCGATTTTTGGAAACTGTGGGAAGAAAAAACAGGACATCAGGTTGAGCTCATCCCGGTAGAGTGGGCAAAAGCCCATGAGATCATGAAAGCAAAGCAAGCCGATGTCATCGACATGGTTTTCTATACCGAGAAGCGAGATGAGTACCTCGATTTTACCAGGCCCTTTTTCTTTATCCCCTCGAGTGTGTACTATCGGAAGAATCTCCATCTCGATTCTCTCTCCGACCTTTCGCGGTATGTAGTCGGAGCGAAAGAGAGCGATGCCCTCATCGATCAGGTTTTGAGTGTCAACCCTTCAGTTCGCTTCCAAACCTATCCCGATTTTGTCGGTGTGGTTATCGCCGCCTATCGGGGAGAGATTGACGTCTTTGTGATGACTGATCCTTCGGCGAATTACTATCTTGCCCGGTATGATTTACTCGATGAGTTCTCGCGCTTCCCTTTTCCTGAACCCAATGCAGCCCATCTTGCTACCTGGGAGAGAAATGCTACCGTTTTAGCTTTGCTCAACGAGGGTTTAGCGAAATTCAACCAGGAAGAATTAGACAGTTTACTCGATCGCTACCTGGTGAAAAAGACGATTTACCCTCCCTGGCTCTTACGAGTTCTCTTGGGAGGTGGTATTGCGGTATTCGTGGTTGTGTTCCTCCTTTCCTTTTTCGGTTGGCTCCTCAAAAGACGAGTAGAGGAACGAACCAAAGAGCTCGTGCACGTGCAAAAGGAACTGGAAATGCGTCATGAAGAACTCACCGTAGCCTATGAGGAACTCGCTACTCAGAATGAGGAACTGGAAGTTATGTATCGGGAACTCGAGAAAAGTCACCACAATTTTCTCGAAACCGCAAGAATGCTCTCCCGTTTAGTAGCCGTGGAAATCGAAGAACGGAGTTTTTTAGAAGATCTTCTTGGCGTCGCCCTCCGGTCAATCCCTAAGACTCGCTACGGGAGCGCTTTTTTGGTCAATGGAGATTACGTTGAGATCGTAGCCTTGCGTGGACATGATCGGAAACTCTTGGGGGCACCGCTTCCATAAGAGCGATTTTATCGCCTCGAATGATGTTGCAGTTATTCCCAAGATACTCGATTATCGGAGAGAAAGAGGAGATGAAGAGGTAGTAGCGCTCTCTTTACCTATTGCCGAGTCGTTGACTGCTCCCTTGTCCTGGGGAGGGGAAGTTTTTGGATACCTCAACTTAGACATCCCCGAGGATTCGCAAGAACGTTTTACCGAGGCGGATAAAGAGATCGTTCGTGGACTTTCAGGTATTGCTGTTGCCTTTCGGGGTCTCAGAGAGACGGTGGAAAGGGAAGAGGGGTTACGGAGAAAGCTCCTTTTAGTCCTCGTAAAAGCACTGGACTATTACGATCGGGATACTCGAGGGCATTCCGAAGGAGTGGCACGGTATGCGATGAAAATTGCTGAAAAACTTGGACTCAGTGATTCTGCGACGCGAACGATATATTGGTCGGCTCTCCTTCACGACATTGGGAAAATATACGTTCCCCAGAGTATTCTCAATAAACCGGGGCGATTGGGACCGGAGGAGTATGAATTGGTGAAAATTCATCCGGTGAAAAGTGCCGAGCTTCTCCTCGAGGTAGAAGGTTTAGAGGAAATTGCCACCATTGTTCGCTACCATCACGAACGGTGGGATGGGAAAGGATACCCTCAGGGTTTATCGGGAGAGGGCATTCCCTTTGCATCGAGAATTCTCGCCGTAGCCGATGCTTTTGAAGCCATGACCAGTGAGCGTTCGTACAAAAAATCTCTCGGTCAAGAAGAAGCCCAAGAGGAACTGAAGCGGTGTAGGGGGAGCCAATTTGACCCTGCGATAGTAGAGGCCATGATCGAACTCCTCGAAGCCGGAGATTTTTTGTAATGGTGTCCCTTTAAATGGCATCCGCCGGTGGGAGGTAGATTTCCCCTTTTGGGGTGTGAAAAGAAAGGATCATCACTGTGTCGGAAGCCGGTTGGGGAGAGAAACCTAAGGTTTCGAGGACCTGAGGGTGATGGAAGAGGACCACTGTTTTCTTAGCTCGAGTTGCCAAAGCTCCAATCATTGCCCGGGCAGTTCCGTCGCTTGTTTTGCGAGGCCAAAAGAGGTCAAAGATGCGGATTTCCTTTTCTCCTTGGAGGAGGTACGCATAGAGAGGGGTGTCTTCGAAGGTACTCAATTTCATCCAGCGCGCAACCTCTCTCCCTTCATGGAAGAAGGCGCTATACCGATTCCAACGGCTGAGCCCCCGTTCATAGGCAGGATTGCGCAGGGGAACGACAAGGTTGAAACGTCGGTAGAATTCTCCGTAAATCTCCAAGCGCTCGAGAAGGGGCGCAGGGCGAGAGCGTAAAGGGAGGGAAGAGGAGGGAGGGAGAGATGCAGAGAACTTCTTCTTTTCTCTAAACCCCCATTTCTCGTAGAAATGGGGAATATCGGTCATGAGAAAGACAAACGACCATTTCCGTTTCTTTGCTTCCCGGAGGGCTTCCTCGATGAGTAGTGAAGCCAGTCCTCGTCCGCGGAAATCGGGGTGGGTTGCCACATTGGCAATCCCCCCGGCGAAAATGGGTGTTTTCTCCCCCGTAAATTGTCGGGGTAAAAGCCACACGCAAGAGACCACCTTCCCTCCTTCTTTCGCTTGCCAGGTCAGGGTGGGATCGAAGAGAGGATCATAGAGGAGAAAATTCCGGTAGTATCGAGGATCATCTTGGGGGAAAACGAGCCGGAGGAGGGGAATCATAGAAGCAAAGCTTTGGTAGTTACCCCTCTCGATATGCATGGGGAGGAATCTCCTTTCAAGTCCTATCGCCCAATTCCCTTTCTCCTTTTCATTGTGTCATATGATGAGAAAAATGGTAAGGTTTTCCAAAAAATTTTTTCCATTTCTCTTTCCTGTAGTATTTCAGGGTTTCGTTTCCAAGTCCCCCTCCCTCTCTTTTGGTGCATTTGGAAAGGTGAAGTGACTTCAGCCAAAATCCCCTCTTTCCGTCACTTCTTTAAGAACCATTGCCTATTCCCTCGGCGGGGAAATTCAAGTAGAGAATAGAGCTTAGGTCCCCGGGTTTCTCCCCAGGACAAAATCGGAAGTCTCAACCATTCCTTCTCTTCTCTCCTTGCAATTCCTTGGGAAACCGGCACTTTTCCTTGGGAGTATTGCGCTCACGAAAGCTCTAAGAAGTTTTCCTTGCTCTTTCCTTCTTTTCGCCTTATAATCTCCCTCAAGGAGGGAATGTGGCTTCTTCTGGGCTCCCATACCCCAACTTCTCTCCCCATACGATTCTGGGAGGCCGAATGCCCAAAGGGGATTTTCCCTCAAGTGCATTCCCCAGATTGGTATCACCGTTTGGGGCATCCAAGAAGCATAAAAAGGAGTCTTTTGAAACGTACCACAAAGAGGAGAGGATTCTATGAAGCGATGGTCCTCGATGACTATCATCATCGAGATAATGCTTTTTCTGGGTGCCCAGGCTCTGGCCGCCGATTTCTTCAGCCTCTGTGTCTATGGGACTCCAGAAATGGTGGAGGAAGCCTTAAGGGCCGGGGCTAAGGTGAATGCCGCAGACAACTTTCAGGCCACCCCCCTTATGTATGCTACAGGCAATGCCAGCCCTGAAATCCTTAAGGTTCTTCTTGAGGCTCAGGCAGAAGTCAATGCCAAAGATAAAGACGGCCTTACCCCGCTCATGTATGCAGCACAGGCCAACAAAAACCCCGAGGTTCTCCGAGCTCTCCTTGAAGTTCAAGCAGATGTCAACGCTCGGGATGTAGTGGGTTGGACTGCCCTCACCTTTGCGGCAAGGAACAACCAAAATCCGGAGTTCCTCCGGGTTCTTCTTGCCGCCGGGGCGGAGGTGAACGCTCGAAGCAACGATCAGGCCACTCCCCTCATGCAGGCAGCCTGTAATCCCAATCCCGAGGTCCTTAGGGTTCTCCTTGAAGCCCAGGCGGAAGTCAACGCCAAAGACAAAAATGGTTTCACCCCGCTCATGTATGCAGCAGCGCAAAATACGAATCCCGAGGTGCTTAGGCTCCTTCTTGAGGCTCAAGCCGATGCTACCTTGGTCGACAATTACGGAAAAAAGGCCGTTGACTATGCGCAAGAGAACCCATCCCTCAAGGATACCGCCGTCTATCGAGAGCTTTTAACGCGGAGCCGGTGAAAAGCCTTAAGTTGATCGTAGTTGGGCAGGGCAGAGAACCCTTTAGGCTCTGTTCCAGAAAGGGTTCTCTGCCCTAAATCTTTGATGGAAGTTTTCCTTGCTTTCCCCCGCCCGATAATGCTTTTGAGGAGGGAAGGTCATTTTTTGGCCAACTCTCATACCCCGGCTTCCTTTCTTTCTCTCCCCATACAGACTTGGGAGGCTCAGTCTTGCGAAAGGTTTTTTAATAAGGCAAAGTCTTCAAGGATTGGTGTTTTGGATGGCACCACTCCTCTCATGCATGCCGCATGGTAAAGCGAGGATCCCGAGGTCATTTGGATTATCCTTGAGGTGGATTTTGTCGACCTCCCTTCAACCCCCAAAAAGAGAAAACACAAAAGTTTGAGACGTTAAGCTATACTGGAAGGGAACCTTCAAGGGTAACCTGACAAGCGAAAAACGATGAGCCTGTTTACGATGATGGAACGAATGTTCTTTCAGGCACTTGATAGGATCCACTTACCTTGGTATGCAAGGAAGGAATACGATGGATTCTCGAGTGGTCTACACCATAGGCCATTCCAACTACCCTCTCGATCACTTCCTCGCTCTGCTTAAAAAGCACGGCATCGAGGTCCTCATTGATATTCGCTCACAGCCCTACTCGCGGTATGTACCCCACTTCAATCGAGAGTCTCTCCAAAAGATTCTTCCACAGTCTGGCCTCCATTATCTCTCCATGGGGGAACATCTTGGAGGAAGACCAAAGGACCCGCAATTTTACAACTCTGAGGGAAAGGTAGACTATACTCGTATCGCTGCATCGGCCGCGTTTCAGGAAGCCTTGAGCCGGCTGCTTGAGGAAGCCAAAGAATACCGAGCAGCCATCATGTGCAGTGAAGAGAACCCTGCCTTGTGCCACAGGAGATTTCTCGTGGGGCGGGCTCTCCTCAAGAGGGGGGTCATCCTCCGGCACATCCGGGGTGACGGCCGCGTGGAAGAAGAGACACGCCAGGAACTCCTGCTCTAAAAAACCAGGGGAAGAACTTCGTCTTCCTGAGGCGGAAAAAGATTCAATTTCAAAACAGCCTCCTTAACTCCCCAAAGACCACAAAAGCCTCAATCTTGCTCTTTTCCCTCTCTGGATCACCGCCAAAAAAATTTTTCCCCACCCCCCTTGACACTCAGAGAAGAAGGTGCTATTCTATATTCACCACGGGTTCTGGGAAACCGGAATTCGGAGGATCTCCCTCAAGAACTCTTCCTTCCAAGGAGGAGTGAAAAGGGAATCCTGAAGCACGAGAGAGAGCAAAGCGAAATGCTTCCCTCTCCCTCGTGAGATGAAGGAAACTGGTTTGCTGGGACCTGTGGTGAGGTACCGTGAGTTCCTGAGGAATCGGAGATGTCTCAATGAGCTGAAGGAGCAATCCTGATGCTCCTACGGGAAGCCGAAGAGCTCAAGCTTCCTGAAGAAAAAATTGAGAACATCAAGGGTTCGTTGGAGCTCACGGTTTTTTATTTTATAGCTCTCATAGCCTTCTCAGAGTTTTCTTCTTTTTCCATCTCGGCTCTCCATATTGGGTAGAGTTTCCATAGAGTGGAGAACATCTCCTTAGTACGGAGAGTACTCCCTCTGTCGAGGGACAGAGGGAGTACTCTCCGTACTCTTTTCCCTCGCCCTTTGCGGGAGGACCCTCGTTATCTCCCGAGGGTAGGGTAACTCTCTCATAAGACTACCCCTTGATGATGGCTCTCTTCCATGGTTCGAAAGTACCTCCCCAAAAAGTCACCGCCATTCCTGGGGAAGAAAATCTCGCTCTGCTTCAAACATTTCGTCTGCCATTTTTTTAATCTCGTCAAGAGAGAGAACCGCCGAGGTGAGGGGGTCATAGACAAGGGCATAGTATATGGAATCCTTTTCCTTCCCCAGTATTCCCCGTACTGCCATTTCCTGACTCTGAACCACCATGCGGTTCAAAGCAGCAAGTTGGAGGGGTAAATCTCCAATGAAGGCAGGTCGAATTTGACCTTTTTCCACGAAACAGGGGACTTCCGCCACGCAATTTGGGGGGAGGTTAGTGATGAGGCCCCGGTTGGGAACATTGATGTTCGCCCGGAAAGACTCTCCTCCCTGAAGAGCGCGAATGATTTTTATTCCATACTCCTCACTCTCTGAGGAGGGGAGAGGTTTCTCACCATTGGCGATGGCTTCGAGCTCTTCTTCATACTTTTCCCGATCTGTTCCGTAAAGCTTCAAGATGAAACCCGTTTCTCCATTCCAGCTTCCCCCCGGTGTGAACCGTTCCAAAAGATCCTTGCGTTTTCGGAACCAGGGATTGTACTCGGAATTGTGGCCGCTACTTTCGGTGACGTAGTATCCCAGGTGTTTGAACATCTCGATGCGAGTGGTGTCTTTGACCCAAACTTGTGGGTCATCCACCCGCTCGCGAAGAAGGGGATAGAGGTCCTCTCCCCGGTGACGGAGCTCTAAAAACCAAGCTTGATGGTTAATCCCCGCCACCCAGTATTCTACTTCTTCGAAGGGAACACCGAGGAAGGAAGCCAATTGTTTCGCAGTAATTTGTACGCTGTGGCAAAGACCATAAA
>Ga0209721_1000490_pt1 | contig 35763 bp, 23 predicted proteins | sample TshhotsprinmetaG_FD_184139 | JGI IMG/M metagenome (GOLD analysis project Ga0209721, IMG submission 184139) | Hot spring microbial communities from South Africa to study Microbial Dark Matter (Phase II) - Tshipise hot spring metaG (SPAdes)... | ecosystem: Environmental > Aquatic > Thermal springs...
CAATGCCCGGTTGTATGTGCTGAACGATGGGAACGACACCATCAGCGCTTACAGCGTCAATCGCGAGACTGGCGCGCTCACGGCCCTGGCGTTCAGCCCGATCAACCTGGGCGCCGGCCTCTGGAACTGTCTGGCCGTGCACCCCAGCGGCTCGGTGCTGGTGGCGGGAGATGGGGACAGTTTTCCTGCTCTGGCAAGTTTTAGCATCACAGACAGCAGCGCCACGCAGGCGACCGGCAGCCCGTATTCCACCATCGTGGCCAGACCTTACTCTTGCGCCTTCAGCCGCGATGGCAACTATGTGTACACCGGTGGCGGGATCGGCCCTGCGTTCGCCGGCTTCAGCGTCAATGCTGCGACCGGCGTGCTCACCTCGCTCGGCTTGCCGTTCGACTCCGGCGCGGACAACCCCCTGGCCTACGCCACCGACAGTAGCGGGCGATTGTTTATGGCGAATCTTGCTTCCGGCCAGGCGCGCGTCTTTACCACCAGCGGCGGCGCGCCCGGCCAGGTGCACCTCTTTTCCCCGTCCGGTTTGACGGGCGCCGTTCACGGCGTGCTCCACCCGGCAGGCTACTACATGGTGGCGGACCGGCTTGGTAATCGCGTCGGGGTGTACCGCATCAACGGCAGCGGGGCGAGCACGACGCTGACGGCGGTGAGCGGCTCGCCGTTCGCATCGGGCGGGTCGTACACGAACATTCTGGCGTTCAACCGGAGCAGCGCGTTCCTGTTCGCCGCGAACGGTTTTGACTGCAATATCACATCGTATGCAATCAACGCAGCGACAGGCGAACTGAGCGGCGTTTCGACCCTGCCGATTAGCAGCACGTGCAACAGTAACGACAGCCCTGGCGCCACGACCGGCATGGCGTATGTGTCGGGGTTGAGCATCGTCTTCCTGCCGCTGACTCGACGCTGAGTATCACCCGTCGGGCGAAGGCGCTGCCTTCGCCCGACGGGTGGGTGGCTGTTCCGCCAGAAGCGCCTTCTCTGCGCCACGGGCCGCCCGGCCCACGCCCGGCGGCTCAAGCTGCGGGCTACCATACCTCCACACCTCCACACCCCCAACACCAGGGAGATAACCAATGCCCAACCATCAACCGGTCATCTTCGTCCACGGACTGTTTGGCTTTGGCCCCAACGAGCTGGGTCCGCTGAACTACTGGGGCAGCGCGTTTATGATACCTTCGCCGCTGCCGCGCTTTGAGGCCAGCGTGGGGCCGATCAGCTCGGCCTACGACCGCGCCTGCGAGCTGGCAGCGCAGATCAAGGGCGCGCAGGTGGACTACGGAGCCGAACACGCCGCCGGGGCCGGTCACGCCCGCTTCGGGCGCGACTACAGCGGCAAGGGCTTCGTTCCGAACTGGAGCGCCAGCAACCCGGTGCACCTGGTGGGCCACAGCCTGGGCGCGCAGACCATCCGCTGCTTGCAGCACCTGCTGGCCAGCGATTCCTGGGGTTGGGGCAGTGACGCCCGCTGGATCGCCTCGATCAGCGCGATCTCCGGTGTGCTCAATGGCAGCACACTAACCTACTTCTTCGGGGTGGACGAGCAGAGCGGGCGGCTCAAACCCGAGAATGGCATCGTTCCGATCGCGCTGATGCTCGAACTCTTCACCACCGCTACCGGACGCTTCCTGGAGGTGCTCTACGACTTCGACCTGCAGCACTGGGGCTTCAGCCGGCGCGCCGATGAAACGCTGCTCGACTATCTCAACCGCGTGGCCGGGTCACCCTTCTTCTGGGGCGAGGACAACGCCGCCTACAGTCTCTCGCTGCAGGGCGCCTACGCCGACAACGGCGTCTGGCAAACTCACCCCGCGACCTACTACTTCGCCTACATCACCGAGCAGACCACCGAGGGCCTGATCAGCGGCCGCCACTACCCCGACTTCCGTATGAATCCGGCGTTGCTGGGTCTCTCAACCTATATCGGGCGCAAGGAGTTTGCCTACCCGCCCATCCCGCTGACCAACTTCCGCAGCGCCGACTGGTGGGAGAACGACGGTATGGCGCCGACGTACTCGCAGCGCTACCCCTTCACCAATGGCAGCCATCCGGTCGGCGGCGAGTTCGACGCAAGCGCCCCGGTGAGCGCCTTCACGCCGGGGCGGTGGTACATCAGTTGGGAGCGCGGCATGGACCACCTGGATATCTGCATCACGCCGCAGCTCACCCAGTTTGGTCGGCAGCGGCGCTTCTACCAGCGCCTGCTGCAGCGCCTGGCGGCGCTTGGATTGGAGTGACGGGGAACCCGGGGTTCCCCGCACCCATCCCCAGAGGCAACCCTCCGGCCCCTACGATCGCCTCAGATTCAGACTCTTTGGCAGGTACACCAGAATGAACTCGTTGTCATCGGGCGCCAGCCCCGGGCGCCGGCCCGCGCTGAAGGGGTAGTTGTTGTCGTTGAGCACCAGGAGCGTGCGGCTATCCACCGGGTAGACGGCCTCGATGGTAACGAAGGGGAACTTGAAGATCGGGCCAAAGCCGAAAGCGCCCTCTTCGGCCCGGGTCAGCCTGTTGCGGTCGGTGATCTGCATCAGGTCAACCAGCAGTTCCTTCTGCAGCAGGCTGCCCTCGCTCACCCGGTCGAGGCTCACCAGGTAGATGCGCTTGAAGAGGGCATTGGGCCCTTCGCCAGCGTCGCGCTCGATGACCAGAAACTCGCGGTCGTTGATCGCCGTCAGTTCGCCGATGGCGTTGTTAGGCGCCTCCATCGGGTAGAACCAGATCCGGTCGGTGTACTGCTTCGTTGCCAGATCAAACTCGCGCAGCAGCAGGCGGTTGCGCACCGGGTCGTCGAAGAGCGGCCCTTCGAGCAGGGGGTAGAGGCGCGTGCCGCTGGTGTTCAGAGCCATGCCCTCGAAGCCGCGGCTGGTGGGCAGATTGGCCGCCGCGCGGCGCGCCTCGGGCGTGGGCAGCGCCACAAAGTCAGGGTGTTCGGGGGACTTCACCACATCAAGGCCGCGGGCGAAGGGGCGCAGCGCGGGCGGCACGGGCGTGGGGTAGGGCGGCTCGAGCAAGCGGCCCCGGGCATCGAGGTGTAGCAGGTAGGGACCGAACTCGTCACCGACCCAGAAGGTGCCATCGGGGGCCTGGCGGAACGACTCGGGATCGAAGTCGCCGCCGGTGAGCACCCGGTCGCCGGCAGCGTTGACAATCGGGAAGGGCGCCAGCCGGTTCGGGTCGCTCATCTCGGTGTAGCCGACAACACTGACGCTACCGCGTCGGAAATCGGCCTTGAGTTCATACCAGCGCAGACGGTAGTCGGGGCTATTGCCCTTGGCGCCAAAACCGTTGTCGGAGAGCCCGAGCCAGTTGCCGTTCCAGAGGGGCAGCACGGCGCTGAAGCCCTGCACCGGCTGCTGGGCAAAGGGCGGACGCCGGCCATTCGCCGGGCCGATGGCAAAGCCCGAGGGCGGACCGGCAGCGAAGGTGTCGGCGGGCAGCATGGCCCAGCCGCGCAACTCCACATAGGGAGCCGTCTGAGCCTGAGCGGCAGGCGCGGCGGCGGGCAGGGCCGCCAGCGCCAGGAGTGCCACGACCACGAGCAGCAGCCATTGGTGACCAAACGCGACTCGCTGAAGCATACCTGGCCTCCGTGTTGCGCAGCAGGGTAAGCCGCCAGCGCCCACGAAGCGCTGGCGCGCCCTCGACCTGGAGAAACGCCCGATTGCCGCCTGGCAACCCCGCGGCTTACTCCTGTCGCGCAGTCCTCTACGAGATTGGCACGGAGGATATAGTACTACCAGAAGGTTACATTTTGGTAAATCAACGTTAAAATATTGATTAAACTATGCTTCATATTATCATTGATATGCTGTGAGGCGGTGCTATACTGGTGGTGTCGATATGAAAAAATACCATTCTGGGTTTTAGATTCTGGATTACGGATTGCCACGCTGGGTAGCACAACACCCAGAACCGCTTCAGGCAATGCGACATCATCAACGGTAATTGGTATAATGGGAAAACCTGGTTTCCCTATACCCGCGCCTGGCCGGAGCGTTCTGGCAACCCCTACGCTCCCGCCCGCCGCGGCTATGCATGCGGTGGTCGTGCGCTACCATGAAGGGGGCGCGGAGGAAGCCGGTTCCTCCGCGCCCCTCGCCACGCTGAAGGCGGGCCACTTCGTCCCTAGCCTGCGGCGGCAATGCCCTGAATACCGCCCTCGGTCATCTTGCGAGCGTCGATGAGCCGGTCCACCTCTTCGGCGCTGAGCAGGCCCTTCTCGACAACCACCTCTTTGATCGTCTTGCCCGTGGCCATGGCCTCCTTGGCCACCGCGGCGCCGTTCAGGTAGCCGATCACCGGATTGAGCGCCGTCACCAGAATGGCGTTCTTGGCCAGCCAGCCCTCGGCCTTCTCGCGATTGGCGGTAATGCCCACCACGCACTTCGTCGTAAAGGCGTTGATCGCCCCGATTAACACGTGCATCATCTCGAAAAGGTTGTGGGCGATGATCGGCATCATCACGTTCAGCTCGAGTTGCCCCGCCTGCGCCGCCAGGCTCACCGTGAGATCGCAGCCCTGCACGTGGAAGCAGGCCATGTTGAGCATCTCGGCCAGCACCGGGTTGACCTTGCCGGGCATAATGCTCGACCCGGGTTGCACTGCCGGCAGGCGGATCTCATCGAGGCCCGTGGCCGGTCCCGAGGAGAGCAGGCGGAAGTCGTTGGCGATCCGTGTCAGAGTAATGCAGAGGGTACGCATTGCCGCGGAGAAGTCGGCCGGGTCGGCCATGCTCTGCATACTCTCGAACAGATTGCCCGAACTCCGCAGGCTCTGACCGGTGAGCCTGCTGAGCGTCTCGACCATACGTTGATGGTACTCGGGATGGGCGTTCAGCCCGGTGCCGGTGGCAGTGCCGCCGATACCCAGCCGGCGCATGCGCTCGGCGGCAGTGGCAATGCGCTCGCGGTCGTTCCGCACCGCCAGGGCGTAGGCCCCGAACTCCTGCCCCAGGCGCACCGGCACCGCGTCTTGCAGGTGCGTGCGCCCCGACTTCACCACGTCGTCAAACTCCTGAGCCTTGGCCTCCAGCGCGTCAGCCAGGCCGTCAATCGCCGCCAGCAGCTCATCAATCCGCCAGAGACACCCCAGCCGGATGGCGGTCGGAATGGTGTCGTTGGTGGACTGGGCCATGTTCACGTGGTCGTTCGGGCTGACCGGTTTGTTGGGGTCGTCGAGGGCGAAGCCGAGGATCTGGTTGGCGCGGTTGGCGATGACCTCGTTGAGGTTCATATTGTGCGACGTACCCGCGCCCGCCTGGAAGGGGTCGACCACAAACTGGTCGGCGTGCTTGCCGGCAAGCACCTCGTCGGCAGCCTGAATAATCGCGTCGGCCAGGCGCGCCTCGAGCAGGCCCAGGTCGCGGTTCACCTCGGCAGCGGCCCGCTTGATTACCCCCTGAGCCCATACAAAGGCCGGGTAGGGCTTCATTCCGGAGACGGGGAAGTTGAGTACGGCGCGCTGCGTCTGCGCGCCATACAGGGCGTTGGCCGGCACCTGCATCTCGCCGAGCGAGTCTTTCTCGATCCGGAAGCTCTCGGTCATGGCCAGGACTCCTTTGTCGGCAGCCGCGTGGCAGCGGCACGAACCATTATTCTGACGGCAGAGATTGTAGCATACCCCGCCGCAGCCGCCGCCACGGAGACCTGGCGCAGTTTCACCTCAGGCATCTATGCGGCTGCGCCGCACAACGCCGGAATGAAAATAATTATTCTTGGGAGGGCTTCGCCCTCCCAAACCCTCCCCGCGGGCGGGTTGTTTCCTGGGAGGGCTGTGCCCTCCCAAACCCTCCCGCGCGGGGACTATTTTCACCTCAGGTTACGGGCACTGAATCACCGCCTGGGCCCACAGGCAGCCGCCGCACACCGGGAACTCGTTGCCCAGACAATCCTCCAGGTTGGCCTCCGACAGATCGCAGCCGCCGCAGGCGGTGCAGGGCGCGAAGGCAAAGGTTTGCACCCGCTGGCGGTAGGCCACGTACTCGGGATCGTTCCACAGGTCGAGCAGATCGCGCTCGGCCAGGTTGCCGATGATGTGCCGGTACGACATGCGCTGGCGACGGTGCAGGTAACTGACGTGGTCGTAGAGTAACGGCGGGCACGGGCTGACGTTCCCGTTCCAGCCGACGGTCATCGAGCCGTGCTCGATGAAGGTACACACGTCGTTGGCCCCACCCAGGTTGTTGCCGGCGAAAGTGACGTTAGCGCCGCTGCGCAGGGCGCGCAGGAAGGCTTCCTCGGTGTCGTCGTTCAGATCCATCTTGGGGAAACTCAGCCGCGGCAGCCACGCCGAGGGCAGATAGGTGATGTCGCGCAATGTGCGGTTGTAGAGCACCTCGTCGCACAGCTCGGCGGTGTAGGGTAACACGTTGCTGACCATAAAGCGCGTTGCGCCGAGCCGCCGCCCGGTGGCGATCACCGTGGGCAGGTCGGCGATATTGCGCCGCATGGCCACGAAGTTGATCCCCATCTCGGGTTTGGCGTGGTGCCCGGCCGGGCGCAACTGGCGGAAGCGCGCCATATTCGCCAGCACCCGGGGCAACTCCGCGCCGAGCCGCACGTCGGCGTAGCTCTCGGGCGTGGCCCCGTCAATCGAAACCCACAACACATCGAGGCCCGCGGCGATCAGCCCGCGGGCGCGCCGCTCGTCGAGCAGCGTGCCGTTGGTGATCAGCTCGGTCCAGGCGCCCAGCGCCTTGACCTGCGCCACCATTTCGATGATCCGCGGGTGGGCCAGCGGTTCGCCGATACCGCCGAAGAAGACCGAGGGCGGCGGCGTGAGCGCACCCAGCCCTTCCAGGACGCGGGCGAAGGTCGCCTCACTCATCCGCCCTTCGTCAACTTCCCAGCTATTGCGCATGCAGGTGCGACAGGCGATGTTGCAGAGGTTCGTTGGTTCGATGTACACCTTGTTGAGGTGGGTGACGGGGCGATGAAGGCGCAGGTCGTTCGCGCCGACCTCCAGACGCACCTGGGCGCCAGGCTCAAGCCCCAGGCGCGCGGCCAGTTCCGGCGGGATAACCAGCCGGCCCTCCGCGTCTACTTCGGCCCATGCGCTCGGAAGAGTTCCCATACGCCACCTCGCCTTCCCAGCAAGCTGTACTGCATAATCCCAACACTTGCCGTAGTATATAGCGGCGCCCGCCGGCTGCCGTTAATCTACGGCTCCCGCCGGGTGATGAAACGGCGACTATCCACGACGTTTCGGGTCAGATCTCCGTGGAGCTGCGCCGCACACTGCCGGGATCGGCTCTACCGCGTGGCCCATCCTCGCCTCTGCCTCTTCCCCCGGTTCCTCCCCTGGGCTAGAATAGAAGTGGCTCCGGGCTGTCTCCAGGCGCTCGGCTTTACTGTTGAGGCTCATATGCCATTTCTTTACCGCGCGGTTGGGATGGGTTTTCTCGCCTGCTGCCTCATCGCCCTGGCGCTCCGGTTGCTGGTACCGCTGCCCGGGCTGCTCGGCTATGCGCCGGTTGATGTGGGCATCGGCCCACGGGTCACACCGGTCGAAGTGGTGATCTGGTACAGCACCGAGAAGCAGGCCTGGCTGGAGGAGGCCGCGCGCCGCTTCCAGGCCCGCGGCGAAACCGTTGGCATCAGTCCAATCACCCTCCGCCTGGTGGGCATGGGATCAGGCGAGATCGCCGACCGGGTCGCCCGCGAGGATTGGAGCTACGCCCCGCGCCCCACGGTGATCAGCCCCGCCAGTCGCCTCTGGACTGACGCGCTCGCCGATGAGTGGGCCGCCTTCACCGGGGAACGGATCTTCGCCGACGAGCCGGCCCCCCTGGCGCTGACGCCCCTGGTCGCCGTGGCGTGGGAACAGCGCGCCCGCCTGCTCTGGCCCAACGGCGCTGCCCGTTTCTGGAGTGACCTGCACGACGCTATCGCCGACGAGAGGGGCTGGAGCGCCGTGGCCGGGGCTCGCGGCTCTGGCCCGGATACTCCTGAAGGACAACAGGCCAGCCGCTGGGGCCTGGTGAAACTCGGTCATACCTCGCCGCTCACCTCGAACAGCGGCGCCCAGGCCCTCGTGCTCATGGTCTACGCCTTCCACAACAAAACTGCCGGCCTTCGCGTTGCCGATGTGGAGGATCTGGATTTCCTGGACTGGCTTGAGACCATCGAAGCCGGCGTGTACGACCCCGGCTCAAACACCAGCGCGCTGATGCAAAACATGGTCCAGCTCGGCCCGGGCAGCTACGACATCGTGCTGGTCTACGAGAACCTGGCCATTGAATACATAGCCAGCGCCGAGCAACGCTGGAACCAGCCGCTGCGCGTCTACTACCCCCCGGCGACGATCTTCAGCGACCATCCCTATGCCATACTCGACGCCCCGCTGACCAGCCGCGAGGAGCGCGAAGCCGCCCGGCGCTTCCGTGACTTTTTGCTCCAGCGCCCGCAGCAAGAACTGGCATTGCAGTTCGGCTTTCGACCTATTGACCCCGATGTGATCATCAGTGGCGATGATGCCACCAATCCCTTCGCTCGGTACGCCGGCAATGGCATCAGCCTTACCGTCGCCGCCCCGGTCGAGTCACCCTCGACCGAGGTGTTGATGGCGCTGCTCGAAGTCTGGGAACAGGAGATCCGCTCGCTGATCCCGGCCAGGTGACCCGAACGAACCGAGGTGTTCAACTCCAGGAGGAGCAATATGCGCCAGGCCTACGCCTATGCTGCCCGACAACCCCTTGCGCTGACGGTGCTGTTCACCGCTCTTGTGAGCGGCCTGCTGCTCTACTGGTGGCTCCTGCCCCTGGGCCTGCTGGCCTACGGCGCCATGGTCTTGATTGGCGGGCGCAGCCCGGTGGTGATCGCCGCCAGCCAGCGACCCGCGCGGCCACGCCTGAGCAGCGCAACCTTCCGCGCTCAACTCAACGCCATCGAACGCGCGCAACGCGAAATCGAGCGCACCGTGGTCGGGAGCGGCCCGCCCCTGGCCGGCCTGCTCACCCGCGTAACCGACCAGACCCGCGAACTGGCCGAGCAGGCCTACGCCCTGGCCGAGCGCGGCCAGACAATCGAAGCCTACCTGGCTCAGAGCAACCCCCAGGCGCTGGAGGATCGCATCACGAAACTCAACTGGCAGATCTCCAGCACGGCCGATCCCTACACCCGCCAGCAACTCGAAGCAACCCGCGCAACGCTGCTGGAAAAGCAGCGCAACGCCGCTGACCTCACGACCTACATCGAGCGCATCAAGGCCCAGCTCGAGAACATCCAGGCCAGTCTCGACAACGTTCTGGCTGAAACGGTGCGCCTGCGCGCCGCCGATGTGGTCAGCGCCAGCCCCGCCAGCGACGAGATCGCCCAGCGCCTGAGCGACCTCAAGAGTGATATGGACACCTTCAGGCGCGTGCTGGATACGGCTATGGCTACGGCGAAGCCGTAGCCATGAGCAGACAGGATGGGGTGTTTTCTGGGAGGGCGTAGCCCTCCCGAACCCTCCTCTCAGGGAGAGGGGTGGGGAAACCCGGTTTCCCGATGGCCCAACCCCTGTTGGGAGCGGCTGGCGCCCCCACAGGCAGGGGGGTGGGGAAACCCGGTTTCCCCATGGCCCACCCCCTGTTGGGAGCGGCTGGCGCCCCCACAGGCAGGGGTGCGGTTCGACAGGCTCACCGCAGGTGGGGAAACCTGGTTTCCCCGTATGTTCACCTCAGGGTCATCGGCTATCGGCGGCGCGCGAAATAACTCGTCTCCTCGTCGGCGAAGCGCAGGTGCCACTCCTGGGGGCGCGCTCGCGCCCAGGCGACCAGCGGCTCCTGCTCGGTGTTGCTCAAGAGCAGCCCGTCTACCTCGTAGGCGGCCAGCAGCCGTTCGACCTCCAGAGCGCTGTTGAGCAGTTGATAGTCGCGCCACTGCTCCAGCGGGTACAGCTCGATCCGCGGGTCGGCCCACACGGGTTGCTCAGGCGCCGCCCAGATCAGGTAACTGCCGTAGCTCATAGCGTGGAACAGGCGCGCCGGGCGCTGCGGATCGAGGCGCAGGCGTTCCACTGCCGCCACGGGCGTCTGGGGGTCCACCAGGGCGCCGAGCTGGGGCGGCAGCCCCAGGGCCGGCTTGACCCACGGCAGGGACAGCACCAGCAGCAGGGCGATGACGCCTGCCAGGACCGCGTTCAGCGCCGGCAGCCCCTGGTAGGCGCGCCGCGCCGGGGCGCCTTCGGCGCGCCAGACAGTTAGTTGGACCACCAGCAGCGGCGTGGCCGCCGCGGTGAACCAGATGTTGTTTCGCACCGCGCCGAGGGCCAGCCAGAGGAAGGCCCCGGCTGTCACCATGTCCACCAGGTCGGGTGAGCGGCGGGCATAGGCCAGGATCACGATCCCGGCTATGAGAAAGAGAAAAAAGATTGCCCCGTTCGGGTCGCGGATGGTCGGCGGGGCCCATTCGGTGACCAGGCTGGTGACCTGGGAACTGCCCAGGAGGTTGCGCACGTAGCCGAGTACCTGCACACCGCCGGGGTTGAGCAGCCAGCTCACGCCCGTGAGCGCGCCGGCCAGGGCCAGGTGCCAGAGCGGCGGGCGCGCAGGCGGCACAGGCCGGGTCAGCACATCCTCGGCCCGACCGACCGGCCGGCTGGCCCAGGCCCGCGCTTCAGCCCACTCCTCGGCCCGGCGACGCGCCGCTTCACCCACAAACACCAGGGCGATCAGCGCCCCGCCGAGAACGAACGAGCCGTGCAGGTTCACCCATACCACGCCAGAAAGCGGCAACAGCAACAGCGGCCAGTAAAAACGCCCCGGCGCGAACCGGGCGCCGCGCAGGGCGGGCAAACGCCAGGCGCTCAGCACGTAGAGCGAGGCGATGAACAGCGGCAGGGCATAGGTCTGCGGGCGCACGATCCAGTTATCGAACGAGGCCGGCATGGTGGCCAGCAGCAGAAAGCCCGCGCTCAGGCGCGCCGACCCGCTGCGTTGCACACACAGGCGCAGCAGCAGCCCGTAGGCCCCCGCCAGCACCAGCGCCTGCGCCACGATGATCAGCGGCGTCCCACCGGCCTGGTAGAGCACGTAGAGCAGCACCTGGGCCAGCCAGCTCTGGTTGTAGAACGGCTCGCCCGCGCGGGTGTACGAGAAGCTATCAACGGCGGGGATCTGCCCACTGGCGACGATCAGCCGGCCTGTGGCCATGTGCCACCAGAAGTCGTGGGGTGGAATGGGCGTCAGTAAGGCCCGCAGCGCGATAAAGGCCACCGCCGCGAACAACCACACCTGGTCGAGGCTCAACCCCGCCAGCGCCGTCCTCCCACCCTGTCGGGCTGCTACCTTCATCTGCGCCACACCTCGGTGCGCCCATCGCCAAAGGTGCGCTGCCAGCCGGGCAGGGCCGGCAGCGCCCGGGCCAGTTCGGGCTGCAACTCCCTGTCAATGACCGCGCAGGCTATGTCGTGCCGGTCGAAAAAGCCGGGCACATCCCGTCCCTCGCTCACCGCGCGATACTCCTGCCACAACTCCAGCGGAAACAACTCCACCCGCGGATCGATAAAATGCTGCGCCGCAGGGTAGAGCGCCCAGGCCATGTATGAGCCATAGCCCATCTCATTGAAGATCCGGCCCCGGCAGGGTGTCGCCAGCAGGTGCTCCACGGCAGCCACCGGCGTCTCGGTGGTGAACAGCAACGGCGCGCCAGGCAGATCCACAAACAGATCGCGATAGGCCTGCGGCAGATTGAGCAAGGGCTTGCTCCAGGGTTGCAGCGCCGCGACCAGCGCCAGCAACCCGAGCGCCACGGCAAGATTGGCTAGGCCACCCGCGCCCCGCTCCCGCGGCGAGCGCCGCGGCGCCCCCAGGCTCGGGCGCGGCGCCGCCAGGGCCTGAACGGCGATCGGCATCGCCACCATCCCCCACCAGATCACGTAGCGCATCCCCACGAAGGCCTGCCACCCCAGGCCACAGACCAGCAGCACCTCGGTGATGGTCGGCCGACGGCGGGCAAACGCGAACGCGGCGATGACGCCCAGCACACCCAGGTAGAAGGCTGCCCCGGCCACACTGCGGGGCGCCGGCGATTGCCACTCGCCGATCAATTGCTGACTGGGAGCGTTGCCGAGCATATCGCGCACATAGCCAAACACCCCCGGCCCGAGCGGGTTGAGCATGGTCGCCGCCAGCATCGCCACCGCCGCCACCCCAAGCGCGCGCAGGCGCGACCACGGCAGCGCGCGCGGCTGCCGCAGCGCCCGCCGCAGACTCTCCCCGACAACGAAGGTGGCCGTTACCAGCAGGCCCAGCACAAAGGCCCCGTGCAGATTCACCCACACCGCCATAATCAGCGGTAGCGCCACCAGCCAGCGCGGGGCCAGGCGCCCTTCAACATAGCGGCTCACGAGCATGAACACCGCCATAAAGGGCAGCCAGGACCAGATCTGGGTGCGTAGCAGCACATTGTTAATCGCCATTGCCGCCGCAGCAAAAGCGGCCAGCGCCGCCAGTCGCCACGACCCGCTGCGCCGTTGCGCCTCGACCGCAACCAGGGCAAAGACCGCCGCGCCCAGCAGGTTGCGCGCGAATACCACCAGCGGAAAGCCACCCAGGCGGTACAATTGGTAGAATAACCACTCGCCCAACCAGCTCTGATAGACATAGGGGTGATCGACCGGCAGCGTCCAGGCGAACAGATTGGTAGTGGGCAACCCGCTCGTCGCGATCAGCTCGCCAGCCTTGAGGTGCCACCAGAAATCGTTGGGCGAGGTCGGCACCAGGCTGATGCAGGCCGCAATGACGCTCAGAGCCAGCAGCACCCACAGGTGGTCGAGGCGCAGAGCCGGCAGGGCGCGGGGCATCGCTCGCGAAGGTGTGACATCTGCGGCTGCGTTGGTTTCCATAGGTTTCCGTTCGTTTCCATACCATCTGGTACGCGCGCAAGGGTATAATAGCATCCGGTCATTACGGGCGCGCCGGGCGCGCCTCACCCGGTCACCGTCACCGCTGTTTTCGGAAGCGAGGCCCCAGCCACTATGCTTGCAGTACCAGCCGGTCCACAACTCTCCCCTCGCCCGGCCTCCGTCGTCGCCGATTGCACGGTGGTTGTGCCGACCTACAACGAGGCGGAGAACATCACGCAGCTGATCCAGCTCCTGCTGGCCGATCCCCGCTGCCGGGTACTGGTGGTGGATGATGCCTCGCCCGACGGCACCGGGGCACTGGTGGCCGAACTGGCCCGCGCCGAACCACGGGTGGGCTTGCTGGCGCGGCCGGGCAAACTGGGCCTGGGCACGGCCTACATCGCCGGCTTTCGGCGCGCCCTGGACGAAGGGGCCGAGTATATTTTCGAGATGGACGCCGACTTCTCCCACGATCCGCGCTATCTGCCCGATCTCCGCGCCGCCGCCGAAGCCGGGGCCGACCTGGTTATCGGCTCGCGCTACGTGCCCGGCGGCGGCACGACCGATTGGGGCCTGGTGCGCCAGATCATCAGCCGCGGCGGCAATCTCTACGCTGGCCTGATCCTCGCCCTGCCCGTCGCCGACGCCACCGGCGGCTTTCGCTGCTACCGCCGCCGGGTGCTCGAACAGCTCGATCTGGCCGCCGTGCGCTCGAATGGCTACGCCTTTCAAATCGAGATGGCCTACCGCACCCATCGGGCCGGGTTTCGCATAGCCGAAGTGCCGATCATCTTTCCCGATCGGCGCGTGGGCCGCTCGAAAATGTCGCGCCGGATCGTGTTCGAGGCGCTGATTAATGTGTGGAAGCTCCGCTTTGGCCTGATCTGAACTCGGGGATGCAAATCGATGGGGAAACCGGCTTTCCCCACTCGCCTGCCGGAGAACTGCAAGGGCGCGGCCCTCCATACTCCGGCTCAACCACGCGCCAGATGAACCGTGAACCCCTGGAGGAACCTGTGACAGCCGACATCGCCGAAAAAATTGACCAGTTTGTGAGCGCCTACCGCGAAGAACTCGAGCGCACGCGCCGCGAGGCGCAGGAAGTGGAAATCCTTGTGCGCCAGAGCACCGGAGAAGTGGAGAAGCTCGGTCAGCGCGAGTTGGCGGTCTCGAGCCGGGTGCGGGATCTGGAGGTCAATCTCGACCGCTACAGCAAGGAAGAAATCAAGAGCTTCTATGCCGCTGCTCAGGAGATGCAGATGCGCCTCCAGATTATGCGCGGCCAGCTCGATCAGGTGCAACTGCGCCGCGAAGCTCTGCGCATCCGCCAGACCCAGCTTGCCGATGTCGTGGCGCTGCTCGAAGAGGTGCGCGACAGCCTCAAACACGGCGTAACCCACGCCGCCGACAATGGTCTCGATACCGAGAGCATGATCGCCAGTATCATCCAGTCTCAGGAGAGCGAACGCCTGCGGATCTCGCTCCAGATGCACGACGGCCCGGCCCAGGCGATGAGCAATCTGGTCCTGCGGGCCGAGATCTGCCAGCGCCTGCTCGATCACGATCTGGAACAGGCCCGCGCCGAGCTGAACAGCTTGAAGACGGCGATCAATACGACGCTCCAGGATACGCGCAAACTCATCTTCGACCTGCGCCCGATGACCCTCGACGACCTCGGTCTTATCCCGACGTTGCGCCGCTACACCCAGCAGTTTGGTGAGAAGAGCGGCCTGGAGGTTAACCTGCTGGTACAGGGACTGGAGCAGCGGCTGCCCAGCCTGTATGAAGTAACGATCTTCCGCTTCTTGCAAGAGGCGCTCAACAACGTCGCTCGCCACGCCAACGCCAATCAGGTGCGTGTGCTCCTCGATGGCTCGGGAAGCGCCTTGCAGATCCTGGTCGAGGACGACGGCAGCGGCTTCCACGTCAGCGAGACGCTCAACAACCTGAACGCCCGCCGGCATATGGGCATCGCCAGTATGCGCCAGCAGATCGAGGTGCTGCTCCGCGGCGAGTTTGGCATTGAGAGCGCCATCGGGCGGGGCACCCGCGTGGCGGCGACCGTCCCGCTCCCCTGACCGCGCCCGGTTGTCTGCGACCGCATAACGCCGCGGCTGCGCCCCGCATACCAGAGGCGGGGCAAAGATGTGGTATTATACCAATTTCACTTGAACGCTCCGCAAGCAGCGTTGCGTCAACGCGCACCTGGACGCCTTGCGCGACAATCTGCAATCCAAAATCTACAATCTGAAATGGTATTACGCCCGCCGCACCCGCGCCAGGTTGGTATGAAAGGTGCTTTGCCCGGCCAGATCGGCCAGATCGTCGGGCGTGGTCCAGTTGATGTTGCGCCCGTCGGGCGAGAGGCTGCCCCAGTGGCCCTTGGGAGCCACGGCAACGCCGGGAGGCACATCGTCGGTTACAACGGCGCGCAGGCGACACCAGCCCCGCTCATTTTCCACCATCACCTCGTCACCCGTGACGATCCCCCGCGCCGCGGCGTCGCCGGGGTTGATCTCGATGTACGGCGGGCCTTCCTTTGCCCGTAGCCCCGGCTGGTTAGCCAGACTGGACGAGACGAAGTGGTGCGACGCGCCCGACAGGACCAGCAGGCGTTCGTCATCGGGGCGCGCGGCCCGCTCGCGCAGGGCCGGCGGCTCCACATAGTCGGGCAGCGGGTCGAGGCCCTGGGCGGCCATCGCTGCGCTGTACAGCTCCACCTTGCCCGACGGGGTGGGAAAGACGCCATTGGCGAACGGCACCTCGGCGCCCTCCAGGTTCAGGCGCACCGTCCCCTCGGCCTGCAACCGCTCCAGCGTGATCCCGGCAAGGAACGGGTTCCGGGCGCGCGTCGCGTCAATCACCCCGCGAATGGCTTCCTCGGCGCTCTCGTGGAGCCAGGACTCGGTGTAGCCCATACCCGCGGCCAGCAGGCGCATAACGTCCCAGTTGCTCCTGGCCTCGCCGCGGGGCGCAATGGCGGGGTGGTTGTACTGCAAGTAGCGATGCCCGTAGGCGGTGTGCAGGTCAACATGCTCGAGCTGGGTCGTCGCCGGCAGCACCAGGTCGGCATAGCGGGCCGTGTCGGTGAGAAACTGCTCGTGGACCACCGTAAAGAGGTCCTCGCGCAAGAGACCCTGGACGATCAGGCCGGCGTTGGGCGCAGAGGTCACCGGGTTGGCGCCATAGACATAGAGGGCCATGATCGGCGGGTCGCGCACCTCGCCGGTAAGCGCGGCGCCGAGGCGATTCATATTGACGATGCGCGGCATGGGTGGGCAATCCTGGTGATGCCCCACCGCCGCGCCGTTCCAGGCGACATAGCCGCCAGTGGAGAAGGCCAGCCCGCCGCCCCGCACGCCGTACTGCCCCACCACGGCGGGCAGGCAACACAGGGCGCGGAAAGTCTGCCCGCCGTTCTGGTGCCGTTGCACGCCATCGGCCGTTTTGAGCAGGGCAGGCTTCGTCGTAGCATACCGGCGCGCCAGGGCCACAATCGTCTCGGCGGGGACGCCGGTCAGCGCGGCGGCCCGCTCGGGGGGGTACTGCATGGCCCGCTCGCGGAGCGCCTGCCAGCCCAGGCTGTACGCTTCCAGCCAGGGCTCGTCGTGCAGCCCTTCGCTGAACATCACCTGCATCAGGCCCAGGGCCAGAGCCGCATCGGTGGCCGGTCGCGGCTGAATGTGCTCATCAGCCGAGCGAGCGGTAAGGGTGCGACGCGGGTCAATGACCACCACATAGGCGCCCTGCTTCTGGGCCTGGCGTAGAAAGGGCATGAAATGGGGCGCAGTGCTGGCCGGGTTATGTCCCCAGAGGATTACCAGGCGACTGTAGAGCACATCGGCGTAATCCGGGCCATACCTGGCCCCCAGGGTAGCCGCCACGGCAGCCTGTGCCGCCGCGCTACAGATCGCCCGATCCAATCCGCTGGCGCCCATACGGTTCCACAGGCGCTGGTTGCAGATGACCATCTGCAACAGGCCCAGGGTGCCGCTGTAGGAGTAGGGCAGAATGGCCGCGGCGCCGTAGGTGGCGATAATCTCGCGCCAGCGAGCCGTGATGGTGGCAATCGCCTCGTCCCAGGTGATGCGTTCCCACTGGCCCGCCCCCTTCGGCCCCACCCGCCGCAAAGGGTAGAGCAGCCGGTCAGGGCTGTAGACCCGCTCGAGGTAGGGGCGCACCTTGGCGCATAACCAGCCGCGGGTCACCGGATGGTCGGGATCGGCGTAGAAACGCAGCGCCTGACCCTCCTGCACCTCGGTGATGGTGGCGCAGGTGTCGGCGCAGTCGTGCGGGCAGCAGCCACGAATACGCATCATCGGGGTCTCCTGTCTATCTGCAAGATCACGCTGGTGGCCCGGCGCGGCGGTCGTGGATGCGGTACCGTGCCTCTCCGTACCTTGCCTCCGCAGCCATTCACAGGCATACTACAGCATACGGAGCATTGCAGGGGAACGCATCATGCACGATGAGAACAAGTCCGGGTACGGCTGGGTGGTGGTCGCCATTACGGTCCTGGCGCTACTGGTTTCGGCGGGGGTACGCGCCGCCCCCGGCGTGCTGATCGTCCCGCTCGAGCAGGACACCGGCTGGAGTCGCACGCTGATCGCCACGGCCATCTCGGTCGGGTTACTGCTCTTTGGCTTTGCCGGGCCCTTTGCCGGCTGGCTACTGGATCGCCTGGGGCCCCGCCCGGTGATGCTTGGTGGACTGGCGCTCATGGCCGCGAGCATGGTCGCAAGCGCCCTGATGCGCGCGCCCTGGCAGATGCTGCTGTTCTGGGGTGCGGTGAGCGGCCTGGCGACAGGGCTAGTAGGGGCAGTGATGGGCACGGCGGTGGCGAACCGCTGGTTCTACGCCCGGCGCGGCCTGGTGCTGGGCATCTTTGGCGCGGCCACCTCGGCGGGCCAGTTGATCTTTCTGCCCGCCGTTGCCTTCGCCGCGGTCAGCGTGGGCTGGCGCGGCGCCAGTGTGCTGCTCGCCGCCCTGGCGGCAGCTCTGCTGCCCCTGGTCTTCCTGCTCATGCGCAACACCCCTGCCGATGTCGGCGCGCTGCCCTACGGGCTGACGCCGGCGCTCCCGGCGCCGGCCGCGCCGCCTTCGGCCCTTGCGGTCATGGGCGTGGCCCTGCGTTCTCCCGCTTTCTGGCTGCTGGCAACAACCTTCTTCATCTGCGGCGCCACATCTAATGGCCTGGTAGGCACCCATTTTGTGCCCCACGCCGTGGACCACGGCATTGCCCACGCCACTGCGGCCGGCACACTGGCGCTCATGGGCCTGATGAACTTCGTCGGCACGCTCGGCTCGGGCTGGCTCACCGACCGCTACGACCCGCGCACGCTCCTGGCGATCTACTACGGCTTTCGAGGGATCTCGCTGCTGTTCCTGCCTTTTGTGACCAGCCCGCCTGGCCTGGCGTTCTTCGCGATCCTGTTTGGCCTGGACTATATTGCCACCGTGCCGCCCACCGCGGCCCTGGTTGCCGACAGTTTCGGGCGCCACAACGCCGCGACGGTTTTTGGATGGGTCTTCTGCGCCCACCAGATCGGCGCGGCCCTCGCCGCCTGGCTCGGCGGCGTCGCCCGCGACCTCACCGGTGGCTATGCGGTGGCCTTCCTGGTGGCGGGGGCGCTGGCAATCGCTGCCACCGGGCTTTCACTCGGTATCCGCCGCACCCCGGTTCCCGCCCCGGCCGCAGATTGATCCTGTATGGGTTATGGGCCTTGACAATGGAGCGGTTGCGCCGCACACCGCCAGCATGAAAATACCTATGCCTGGGAGGGCTTCGTCCTCCCAAACCCTCCCCGCAGGGAGGGGGTTGGGGAAACCCGGTTTCCCCATGTCCCAACCGCGGTTGGGAGCGGCTGGCGCCCCCCACAGGCAGGGGTGCGGTTCGACAGGCTCACCGCAGGTGGGGAAACCCGGTTTCCCCGTATTTTCACCTCAGACTCACCAGCAACACGCCCACCAGCACCGCTACGACCCCTGCCCATTGCGCCCTGACCAGGCGCTCGCGCAGCAGCACCCATGCCAGCAGCACGGTGACGGCGCTGAAGATCGAGGCCAGGGCCGTCACCACGGTGACGTAGGCCGTAGCGATGCCGGTGTTGTAGGCCAGGAAACCGAGGGTATCGAGCGACGTGGCAATCACGATCAGCGCGAGGAGACGCGGCGAGAGCGGCGCAGGACGCTGCCGCCGCCAGAGCAGGGCGACAGCGGCGAGGCTACAGGCCATCACCCGGCCGATCAGTATCGGCCAGGCGATGCCCAGGCCCGCCGTTACCGGGCCGAGCAGATAGAAGAAGACCCCGTAGGCCAGAGCCGCGCCGAGGGCCGCCGGCACGCCGTTGAGCGCGAGGGGTTCCCGCCCCTCGCCTCGCGAGACCACCACTACACCCGCCATCACCAGCGCCACGCCCGCCAGCGTCAGCGGCGCGAGCCGTTCGCCGCCCAGCATCGCCAGGGTGGCCGTGACGACGGCGAAACTGGCAGCGATGGGCGAGACGATCATCACCGTGCCCACTGCCAGCGCCCGGTAGAGGAACAGCGTCCCGGCCACGTTCAGCAGATTCACCGCCACCCCCAGCGCCCAGAGCGCCGGGTCAAGCGGAGGCAGGTCCCGGCGGACCAGCAACACCAGGCCGATGCTGAGCACACCGGCGGCCTGGATGTACAGCAACGTCGCCAGCGGCCCGATGCGACGCGAGACGCGGCTCAAAGCAAAATCGCCGCCGCCCCACCCCAGGGCCGCCAGCAACCCGAAGATGACGCCCATCAGTGCCCTCTGCCTCGAAAGTACCCCGCCCGAAAGGCCACGGCCGCCACCAGTACCACCAGCGCCAGGATGATCAGACATTCGATCCAGCCGATACTCATCGCGCTAATCCTGTAAATTATAGTGGCAACGCGGTTTCCCTGAGCCACTGTCGGTTTCAGGAGCGGACAGAACATGTGGGCACATGCGGGAGATAGGGCCTGGGGACGCCATAAAGGCCCTCACCCCCGCACCTCTTCGGCTACGCCCGTCGCTACGCGCATGCGCCACTCGCGGGGCCCGCAACACCAGCATGCAAGCGCCTGTTCCTGGGAGGGCTTCGACCCCCACGAACAAATTGTTTGCGTTCGGGGCGCCAGGCGCCCCCGGCACCGATCAGGGTATGGAGAAACCGGGTTTCCCATACCCCTCCCTGAGGGGAGCCTCCCATCTTTGTGAGCGTCGCGCCGGTACGGTGCGTGCTCGTGCCATCGTCGGCCCGGGACTGCGCTACAATGACGGGGTGCAGGCGGGCGCCCGGCCCGCTGCGGGCGCTGGCGCAGCCGCTCCGGTGCCGCGGCCCGTTCCGGGGCCAGCCACCCGCTATGGGGCCGGGCAGACAACCGGCAAACAAACGCGCCCATGGATCGCATCGCTCAACTCCACAGCCGGTTGCAACTCACCCTGACGGCACTGATGGCCGTGCTTGTCATCTGGGCGCTGGTATGCGCCCTGCGCGGGCGGGTGGGCCAGAGCTACATCGGGTCGTTGTGGGTGGCGCAGTTGCTCATCGTGGCGCAGTGCGCCCTGGGAGCCCTGCTGCTGGCGCGCAACCTGGCGCTGGCAGGGCCGCTGGCTTTGCACATCATCTACGGAGCTGTGGCCGTGCTGTTGTTGCCCGGCGTCATCGCCTACAACCGCGGGCGCACAGGCCGGGGAGAGGCGCTGATGTTCGCGACCATCTGTCTGCTCTTGCTCGTTGTTGTGGCCCGGGCCTACGAAACAGCGCGCTAACACAAACCGCCACGCAGGCGCGTGGCGGCAGATCTTCTGGCTGGGGGACAGGGACTCGAACCCCAACTACCTGAGCCAGAATCAGGCGTTCTACCGTTAAACTATCCCCCAACGGGATGGTGCCGAAGGTGGGATTTGAACCCACACGAGGTTGCCCTCACTACGCCCTGAACGTAGCGCGTCTGCCAGTTCCGCCACTTCGGCATACGGTCTTGGCTTACCATCGCGCATTATACGACGTTGGGGGAGCTTTGTCAAATCTCGCAACGTGTAGCGCGGGCAGCTTGCCCGCATCCAGGCCCTTGCGGGCGGGACGCCCGCGCTCCCGGGGTGACGCCTTACCCCACATGTGAACACGTGCTAACATCTCTCTAATTGCGAAGTCCGCCGCCTTCAGGTACAATACAGAACACAACAGCGTGTCAAGGTTGACTACGGGGAGGGCCAGGCCCTCCCTCCGTAATTCACCAGGTACCGATCCAGAACCAGGGAGGGTGTACGAAGCTATGCCAACGTACGTTTACGCCTGTGATGCCTGTGGCAAGCAGTTCGAGCAGTTCCAGAGCTTCAAGGATGAACCGCTTACCGTGTGTCGCTGTGGCCAGGCGGGAAAGGTACGCCGGCTGATCCAACCGGCAGGCATCGTCTTCAAGGGGTCCGGCTGGTACATTACCGATAGCCGAAAGCCCGACACGAGCGAGAAGAGCGCAACGAGTGAGTCTGCTGCTGCCAATTCTGACGCTTGAACCCGCCCACCGCCTCGCCCGGCCGGAGGCCTTTGCCTGCCGGCGCATGCCTTCTCGCCCTGGGTGTAGCTGTAGCTAGGGGCGTCGCATACCGCGGCGCCCCAGAAAGCGTTTCGGTCGCCTGTTGTCGCCCGAACTCACCCTAGCGGAAGGTTGTGCTATGTCCCTCTCCAGCGCCCTGCGCGTGCTGCGCGATGATGTGCGCGCGATCTTTCGGAATGACCCGGCTGCGCGTAACCTGGCCGAGGTGCTGCTCTACCCCGGCCTGCATGCGATTATCCTCCATCGTATGGCCCACGCCATCCATCGCCGGGGCGTGCCCTTCATCCCCCGTCTCATTTCCCAGATCTCGCGCTTCCTTACCGGGATCGAGATCCATCCCGGCGCCCGCATTGGCCGCGGCTTTTTTATTGACCACGGTATGGGTGTGGTGATCGGCGAGACCAGCGAGATCGGCAATTGGGTCGTGCTCTACCAGGGGGTGACCCTCGGTGGCACCGGCAAGCAGAAGGGGAAGCGCCACCCTACCCTCCGCGACCATGTGGTGGTGGGGGTCGGCGCGATTGTGCTTGGCGATATAACTATCGGCGAGGGCGCTCGTATCGGCGGCGGCGCAGTGGTGGTCAAAGACGTGCCGCCCCACGCCACGGCCGTCGGCGTTCCGGCCCGCATTGTCGCAACCCGCGATCCGCGCACCGGCCTGACCCGTCGCGTCGAGATGCTGCCTGACCCCGAAGGCGAGATGCTCCGCGGCCTGCACGATAAGGTGCTCGAACTGGAGGCCCGTCTCAGTGACCTGGAAGAGGCGACGCATACCCACCACGCCGAGCACCGCCTGACCTACGACGCGCTCCCCGAGAGCCTCTGGCGCATTCTCTACGATAGCCCGTGGAACGGGAAGGACGAAGAGTACAATCTTGGTGCAGGGATCTAAATTGCCAATCACTATCTACAACACACTCACCCGCACCACCGAGCCGTTTGAGACGCTTGAACCCGGCGTGGTGCGCATGTATGTCTGCGGCGTAACGCCCTACGATGAGGCCCATATCGGCCACGCAATGTCGGCGGTGGTCTTTGATGTGATCCGTCGGTACCTGGAGTTCCGGGGCTATAGCGTGCGGCACATCGTCAATTTCACCGATGTGGACGATAAGGTGATTGCCCGCGCCGCGCAGCTCGGGCGCGATCCCCTGGAGTTGTCCTCTGAACTGGCCGAGGAGTTCCTGGGCCAGCTCCAGGCGCTCAATGTGTTGCCCGCCAGCGCCTATCCTCGCGTCACCCGCACCATCCCCGAAATCATCGCCTTTATCCAGGGGCTGATCGAGCGCGGGCACGCCTATGTTGTGGACGGCGATGTGTACTTCCGCGTCGCCAGCGATCCCGACTATGGCAAGCTCTCCGGGCGCTCGCTCGAGGATATGCTCGCCGGCACGCGCTTTGAGGTGGACCCGCGCAAGGAGTCGCCTGCGGATTTTGCCCTCTGGAAGGCCGCCCGACCCGGCGAACCGGCCTGGGATAGCCCCTGGGGTCCGGGGCGCCCGGGCTGGCACATCGAGTGCTCGGCGATGAGTATGCAGCACCTCGGCGAGCAGATCGATATCCACGGCGGCGGCACCGATCTGATCTTCCCTCACCACGAAAATGAGATCGCCCAGAGCGAGTGCCTCACAGGGAAGCCCTTTGCGCGCTACTGGGTCCATAACGGTATGCTGCAACTGGTCAACCCCGAGACGCGGCAGGTTGAGAAGATGTCGAAGTCGCTCGGTAACGTGGTGACGGTGGCGAGTTTTCTGGAACGCTACGACGCCGATGTGTTCCGGCTGATTGTGCTGAGCAGTTCCTACCGCAGCCCGCTCACCTACAACGACGAGGTTGCCGCCGACAACGCCCGTAAGCTCGAGCGTCTGCTCACCGGCCTGCAGCCGGCTACCGGCGCCCTCACCGAGGGCCCGGCTGTCGCGGCCCTCGCCGATGCCGTCGCTACGGCCCGCGCGCACTTCGTCGCGGCGATGGACGCCGATTTCAATACCGCCGGCGCGCTGGCGGCGCTCTTCGAGCTGGTGCGGGCTATCAACAGCGCCCGCGACGCCGGTGTCAGCGGCGCGCCCTTCGCCGCGGCCCAGGCCACGCTGCGCGAACTGGCCGGCGTCCTCGGGCTACGCCTCAGCCCCCGCCCCAGGGGTAAACTCCAGGACGTGGCGCCCTTCGTTGATCTGCTGGTGGAGGTGCGTACCGAGTTACGCAAGGCCCGCCAGTTTGCCCTGGCCGACCTGGTGCGCAGTCGCCTGGCCGATCTCGGCGTGACCCTTGAAGATGGCCCCCAGGGCACACGGTGGAAACTGTCATGAACTGGCTCGAGCTTTCGGTTGAGGTTGACAGCGAGGCGGTCGAGGCGGTCGCCGAGGTGCTGGCGCGCTACGGTTACAACGGCGGGGTGGTGGTTGAGCCGGCCTGGACGCCGGGCGGCGAAGGGCCGGAGTTTAGCTACGATACCACTCGCCCCAGTGTGCTGCGCACCTACCTGCCCCTTGACGGGCAGGCCGAGGAGACGCGGCAACGCATCGAGCAGGCCCTCTGGCACCTCGGCCAGATGCGCCCGGTTGGCCCCCTCCAGACGCGCGCCCTGCAGGAGGAGGACTGGGCCAATGCCTGGAAGCAGCACTACACGGTGCTGCGGGTCGGCGAGCGCATCGTGATTGCGCCCTCGTGGCTCGACTATCAGCCTGCGCCTGCTGATGTCGTGCTGCATCTCGATCCGGGGATGGCTTTCGGCACCGGGCTGCATCCCACCACCCGGCTCTGCCTGCGGCTGCTGGAGCACTACACGCGCCCCGGCCAGCAGGTGCTCGATCTAGGGACGGGCAGCGGCATTCTGGCAATCGCCGCCGCTCACCTGGGCGCGGGCCAGGTGCTGGCCCTCGACAACGACCCCGTGGCCGTCGCGGTGGCTGCCGAGAATGTCGCCCGCAACGGGGTGTGCGACCGGGTGACCGTGGCCGAGGGTAGCCTGGGCGCCGGAGCGCCAATGGGCCACTGGCTGAGCGGCGGCTCTGGCCCGCCCGAGGCCGCTGCGCCCGGCGACGCCGTGCCCGGGGTCGGGCGCTTCGACCTCATTGTTGCCAATCTGATTGCCCGGGTGCTGATGATCCTCGCCGCCGACCTGGCTGCGGCCCTGGCGCCGGGCGGGGTATTGATCAGCAGCGGCATTCTCGAAACCCGCACAGCCGAGGTTGAGGCCGCCTTCGCCAGCGCCGGCCTGCGCCTGCTCGAACGCTATGCCGAGGGTGAATGGGTGGCGTTGGTGCACAGGCGCGATGGTCACTGAGGTGACCGTATGGGGAAACCGGGTTTCCCCATCCCCCTCCCTGTGGGGAGGGTTTGGGAGGGCACAGCCCTCCCTGGAGACTTGCTCATATGGGGAAACCGGGTTTCCCCATTCCCCTCCCCATGGGGAGGGTTTGGGAGGGCACAGCCCTCCCTGGAGACTTGCTCATATGCATATGGGGAAACCGGGTTTCCCCATCCCCCTCCCTGTGGGGAGGGTTTGGGAGGGCACAGCCCTCCCTGGAGACTTGCTCATATGGGGAAACCGGGTTTCCCCATTCCCCTCCCTCCGGGAGGAATCGTTAGTTACGTACTCGTGGTACGTGGAGAGACCAATGTCCGATCCCGAGACTTCCCTGCCTCCGCCGGTCGAGAGCCAGCCCCCTGGCCCGACCTGGCAGGCATCGCCACCCTCACCACCTGAGCCGCGTGGCCGCCGACGCCTGCTGATCCTCCTGGCCGCGGCCCTGAGCGCCTTTGTCGTCGTCGCCGGTATCGGCCTGCTCCTGGTGGTCCTCACCAACCCGGTGTTGCGGGGCCGGCTGGCCTCGCTCACCGTCGGCCAGGTCGGCCCGCCGCCTGAGGGCCCCAACAAGTTCGTTGCCGTGCCCGATGGTCCCGTGGCGATCAGTGACGATTTCAGCCAGCCCTCCAACCGCTGGGATCGCTCGCAGACCCGCATCAGCGGCGGCGCCTACGAGCTAACGCTCGAACTGCCGCACTTCGACTCCTACGGTCTCTACCTGGGCGTGCCCGATGTGCGCGACTTCGACATGGCCGTAGACGTGCTGCCGGTCAGCGGCGACCTTACCTCCGAGATCGGCATTCGCTTCCGCCAGGCCGCCCCTGATGACCACCTGCTCTTCTCGATCAGCCCCTCCGGCTACTTCCGGCTTGCCCAGGTGCGCGATGAGACCTACACTTCCCTCGTGCCCTGGACCCGCGACCCGCGTATCCGCAGGGGCCTGGGGGTGAGCAACCGGCTGCAGGTGGTCGCCGAGGGCGCGTCCATCCGGGGCTTCATCAACGGTGAGCAGGTGCTGGAGTACACCGACGAGCGCCAGCAGGTCGGCCAGCTTACCCTGGGTCTGGTAACGTTCGACCAGGGTGATCTGACGGTACGTTTCGACAATATCGAGGGCGCGGTGGCACCCATCATTGATGCGCCACGCGACGAATGGATCGATATGCGTGAGGATTTCAGCAATCCTGAGCGCGCGCAGTGGAGCATCGGCGGGGCCACCGTTGTGCAGGAGGCCTACGAAGTCTTTGTGGGCGGCCAGGTGGTGTCGTGGCAGCAACCGCTGCCGGTTGGCTCCTCACGGGTCGAGGGCGACTTTGTGCTGGAGGTGGACGCGACGATGGTGGAGGGAGAGGGCGGAGGCAGCGGCTACGGCCTGATGTTCGGCGACGATGCCGCCTTCAACTTCTTCGCGCTGATCGTCTTTCCCGAGGGCGGCTACATGCTCTACCGAAACGGCGCCGATAGCGGCCTGGTCATTCCCCCGGTTGCGGCGCCCGTGGTGCGTACCGGCCTCAACGTCACCAATCGGATCAAGCTCGAAGTGCGCGACCGGCGGCTGGCGATCAGCATTAACGACGAGGTGCTGGCCGAACTCGAGTTTACCGACGGCGTCAGCCTGCACGGGCGAGCGGGGCTGGTCATTCAGGGTGCAGACACCTCCGGTGTTCGCGCGCGCTTCGATAACTTCCGCCTGGAAGAATTGCCCTGACACCGGGGAACCCGGGGTTCTCCACCTCTCAAGTGGAGAGTTTTTGGGGCGCAACCCCCGGGTCCCGCATACCCCACCCCCTACCCTCTCCCCTGCCAGGGGAGAGGGTCAGAATCTGTCGTTGCGCTAGGTCAGCGGAGCCGGTGCATCGTAACGCCAACTCCCGCCCCCCTCTCCACGTGGAGATGCCGGAGCTGATATGAACATTGGGGAAGTGCATCGTAACGCCAACTCCCGCCCCCCTCTCCACCGTAGGTGGAGAGGGGGGATGGGGGGGTGAGGACCAGCAGCGCATCAGGAGGCCATCCGCCAAAAACTCTACACCTGCAAGGGGTTCACCACCCCATCCCTTCTCCGGGCGCTTATACCAATTACCGTTGATGATGCCGCATTGCCTGAAGCGATTTCAGGCGTTGTGCTGCCCAGCGTGGCAATCCACAATCCAGAATCTAAAATCCAAAATGGTATTACCCCTCCACCACCACCCGTTCCGGCCCCAGCACCTGCCGCAGCGCCTCGAGTAACGCCGGCGATACGGCGATCGTGTGCTGCGATTCGAGGACCACCGTACCCACACCGTTCGGCAGGTAGAGCGTCACCTGGTCGGGGCCGCTGCTATCGCGGAGCACGCTGTACACGTCCTGCATGCGCCGCACATCGCCTTCGTGGTCGCCGGTGCGGGGCAGGTAGAGCCGCAGCATGCGCCCGGCGGCGGGCGAGCGGGCGGGTATCTCGTGGTGATGGCCATTCCCACTCATAGCGCTCCCTCCTCCGTGACCGTTGGGGTTGAGTTTCACCTGCCGCCGGGCGCGCACGGGCGCCGCGGTCGCCACAGGCGTCGGGGCAATGGGCGGGGTCACGACAGGCGCCGGCTCCAGGTTCGGGGCAGGCGGCGCAGGCTCCGGCAGATCCCCAAGCCCTTCAAGGTCCATCTCGCTCACAGCCGGCGCTGGCTCGTCCAGGGGCGCCAGGGCGGTAGCCGCCTCAACCGTCTCGACCACCAGTTGGGTCGTATCGCGGCGGTTATCCACCCGCGCGGTGACCTTCACCACGGCATCATCGCGCAGCAGATCGCCGTACTTCGCCAGCGACTTGGGGAAGGCCACCAGTTCGATCGCGCCGGTGAGATCCTCAAGCGTAGCGACCAGCATCGCCTCACCCTTCCTGGTGGTGATGCGACGGACGCCGCTCAGCACCCCGAGGAAAGTCATCAGCGTACTGACGCTCTCCTCGGTAATATCGCCCAGATTACTCACCCCGGCGCGATCCATCCCTTCGAGCGCCCTGGCAATCGGATCTTCGGAGAGGGTAAGGCCAAGCAGTTCTTTCTCCCAGAGCAGTTCTTCTTTTTTATCGGCAGCCGTGGCAGGAATGGAAGGCATAGGGATACGCGGGACGTGCAGGCCAGCCACCCCGTCGCTCTGCTCGCCAAAGACATCGAACAGAGAACTCTGACCAACATCGCGCGCCTTCTGGGCCTCCGCGGCGGCGCTTACCGCCTGGTCCAGAATGGCCAGTTTCTGACGGCGGGAGCCGGGGAGGGAGTCAAGCGCGCCGGCCTTGATCAGGCTCTCCAGGAGGCGCTTATTGAGGGCGTGGCGGTCCACTCGCGCGCAGAGATCCTCGAGCGACTGGAAGGGGCCATTAGCCTCACGTTCGGCGATAATCGCCTCAACGGGGCCTTCGCCCACATTCTTGATCGCCGCCAGGCCGAAGCGAATACCGCGTTGGTGGAGCACATCGGGCGGCAGGGGCTGGCCGGGGTCGAGGGGTTCGATGGTAAAGCCCTTGCGCGAGCGATTCACATCGGGGCCGAGCACTGCCACTCCGAGCCGGCGCGCCTCGAGGGCGCCCTTGGTCACATCTTCGAGCGCGCCGCCAGCGCCGGTGAGCACGGCGGCCATATACTCCACCGGGTAATTCACCTTCAGCCAGCAGGTCTGATAGCTGAGCAAACCGTAGAGCGTGGCGTGGGGGCGGTTGAAGGAATAGCCGGCGAAGGGCAGAATCAATTCCCACAACTGGTCGGCGATCTCCTGGCTGATACCCCGGTTGAGGCACCCCGTTTTGAAGATCGCCTCGTGCTCGGCCATCAGGGCCTTATTCTTCTTGCTAATCGCCTTGATAACGATGTACGCCTGGCCCAGGGTATAATCGGCCACCGTCTGGAGCAACTGCATAATCTGCTCCTGGTAGACAATTACCCCGTAGGTATCCTCGAGGATCGGCTCGAGAATCGGGTGGAGGTAGCGGATCTGGTCAGGATGGTGCTTATTGTGGATATAGACCGGGATCTGCTCGAGCGGGCCGGGGCGGTAGAGGGCCACCATCGCATAGAGATCCTCGACGCGGGTGGGTTTCAACTGCATGAGGTAGCGGGTCATGCCCGGCGACTCCAGTTGGAAGACATTTCTGGTTTCGCCGCGGCTGAGACTCTCAAAGACTTTGGGGTCATTGGTGGGAATATCATCGAGCCACATGCGCCGCCCGGTGGTCTGCTCGATATACATAAGCGCCTCGGCCACCACCGAGAGGTTAGTGAGGCCAAGGATATCCATCTTGAGCAGGCCCATTTTGGCGAGGGTAGGGCCTTCGTAGGCGGCCATCAGGGCGTTTTCGTCCTTCGTGGTGCGCTGGAGCGGCACAATCTCTTCCAGCGGCGTGCGGCTCACCACCACGCCGCAGGCGTGGGTGCCCACCGAGCGCATACGCCCCTCGACCCGTTGCGCGGCATCGATCAACCTGCGGAGTTCAGGCTGGGTCTCGTAGATCTGCTTCAATTCCGGCACCCGCTCCATGGCCTGGGCGATCGTGATACCCACCGGCAGCGAGGGGATCAACCTGGCGACCCGATCCACCTCGCTGAGCGGCAGATCGAGCACGCGGCCCATATCGCGCAGGGCGGCCTTGGCCCCCAGAGTGCCGTAGGTGATGATCTGCGCCACATTCTCGCGCCCGTACTTGTGGGTCAAATAGTCAAGGACCTCCTGGCGGCGCGAGTCGGCGAAATCGGTATCAATATCGGGCATCTCCAGGCGCTCGCGGGAGAGGAAGCGCTCAAAGAGCAACTTGTTCTTCACCGGGTCCACATCGGTGATGCCCAGGCAGTAGAGCACCAGCGAGGCCCCGGCGGAGCCGCGCGGCAGGCAGGGGATGCCCCGCGAGCGGGCATATTTCACGTAATCCCAGACGATCAGCATGTAGTCGGGGAAGCCGGTAGCGTTGATCACATCCAGTTCGTCACGGAGGCGGGCGACGTAGTGCTCGGGCGGGTTGCCGTTGAAGCGCCGCATCAAGCCCTCTTCGCACACCAGCCGCAGGTACGAAGCGGCGTCGTGCCCCTCGGGCAGATCGAACTGCGGCAACTGCACGCGCCCGAACTCCAGCTTCAGGTTGCACAACTCGGCGATGCGGCGGGTATTCTCCAGCGGCGCCGTACCGTAGCGCTTGAACTTCGCCCACATCTCCTCGCCGGACATAATGTGGTAGCTGTCGTCCATGGCAAAGTCTCTGGCGCAGAACTCACGGTAGGTGAGGTTCATGCCCATCGCCATAACCATGTGCTGGGTCTCACGATCCTCCGGGCGCACAAAGTGGGTATCGTTCGTCACCACCATGGGGATGCCCAGCTCGTGGCTGATGCGCACCAGTTCGTCGTTGATGGCCTCGAGTTCAGGGGCATTGTCGTGGAGTTGCAACTCCAGATAGTAGTTCTCCGGCCCCAGCAGATCGCGAAAATAGGCCGCCGTCCGGCGCGCCTCATCAGCCTGGTGGGCCTGGATCTGGCTGATCACCTCGCCGGCAATGCACGACGAGGTAACGATCAACCCCTCGTGGTACTGTTCGAGCAAGTCGCGGTCAATCCGCGGGCGGGCAAAGACGCCCTTGCCCATCCCATCGAGGTGGGCGCGGGTGGTGAGCCGGACCAGGTTGCGATAGCCGGTCTCGTTTCTGGCAAGCAACAGGAGATGGTAGTAGTTCTTTCCGCCGCGAACCATGGGGTCGCTGCGCGATCCGGGGGCGAGGTAGGCCTCCATGCCGATGATCGGCTTGATGCCGGCCTTCTTCGCCACCTCGTAGAACTCGATCGCCCCGTACATCACGCCGTGATCGGTGAGCGCAATGCTATCCATTCCTAGCTCGGCGGCCCGCGCGGCAATTGCCGCTGTCGAGGCGTAGCCGTCGAGCAGGCTGTACTCTGAGTGGACGTGCAGGTGGACGAAGTCCTTCATAGCACTCACGCTCCCGGCCCGCTCCGCGGGCCGCTGATGTGACGCACTCCAGGCCTGTGCAGGCCGCCGGGCCTTGCGCCCGGGCTGGCTACACGCCCGGTGTACCAGAAATTCTTTACAGTTGATGCAACGGCCGGACGTTCTGGAGAGAAGAAAAACGTATGTTTTCCACAATACGCTGTCAGCAGATCCGCATTACAATGGCATGAATAAACATAATGCGTGGTGCGAACAGGTTTTCGGTATGCAGGTTCTATTATAGCACAGGCCAGGCGCGCGTAAAGAGTGTAAAGGCATCAACTCAGGGTTTGAGAGACCTCCCCCACCCTCCGGAGGGTGCGCTACCCCGGCGGGCAGGGGTAGGAGGAAACCCGGTTTCCCCATTCTCTGACAAGATGCAGACAGGGTTTCTCCTGGGAGGGCTTGCCATCCCGTAGGCGGGGGTAGGGGGAAACCGGGTTTCCCCCGATTTTCACATCAGCAATCCATGCGGCTGCGCCGCACAAAGCTAGAATGAAAATAGTATTGTTCTTGGGAGGGCAAAGCCTTTCCAAACCCTTCCCGCTGGCGGGTTGGTTCCTGGAAGGGCTTCACCCTCCCAAACCCTCCCGCGCGCGGGCTATTTTCACCTCAGGGTGCTGAACGTGGCGAACACGCGTCATCGGCTACCGGCGCCGCAGGGGTAGCGCAGGAGCCGGTCCAGTGCTCTGGCCCTACTCGTACCGCAGGGCCACCAGGGGGTCGAGGCGCGCGGCACGGGCGGCGGGATAGAGGCCAGCCACAATCCCCACCAGAGCTGCAAAGCCCAGCGCGGCCAGGGCCAGCCACCAGGGGGTGACGAAGAAGGTGCCTTCGATCGGCAGGCGCTCGCGCGCGATGTACCAGTTGATGATATGGTTGAGCAGGATGCCGATCAGCCAGCCGCCAAGAATCCCCAGCGCGCCGCCGATCAGCCCGATCAGCCCGGCTTCGAGCATGAAGATGCCGCGGATGTCGCCGCGCGAGGCGCCGATGGCCTTCAACGTGCCGATCTCGCGGGTGCGCTCGTAGATCGCCATGATCATGGTGTTGACGATGCCCAGGCTTGCCACGAACAGCGCCAGCCCTCCCACCGACGCCAGCATGACGTTGATCACTGCAAAGACCCGGTTGGCCTGCTGCAGGATGAGTTCGAGCGATTGCACCCGGAAGCCCTCGCTCCGCAGCGCGCGCACGATCTCCGCGGCCGCTGCGACGTCGCCGGCCCGTATCACCGCTTCGTCATAGCCGTAACGCTCCAGGTAGTCGGGAGCGTTGAACCACCAGGCTTTCATCGCCGCCATATCTGCCGTTGTTGCCTGCACTTCATTGTCGGCTCCATCGCTGATGCCCACCACGGTGAGCGGAAAGCGTTCGCTTTCGCCCCGCGGGCTGCGCAGCACGATTGCCACCTCCTGGCCCAGCAGTTCCTCGGGGCGCGCGCCCGCCGGCAGGGCGCCTGCGGCCAGCACCACCTGACCCGGCTGCTCGAGCGGGCCCAGGGTGCCGGCCAGGGCCGCAGGCGGCGCCCGAAAAGGGTTGGCGATCAGGTCCAACCCGGTGACCCGCACCCGCCGCGTCCCCCCATCGGGCAATTCCAGCAGCGTGGTGACCTGGTCCAGGTTCACCCGCGTGGTCACGTCGCGCACGCCGGGCAGTTGCCTCCAGCGCGCTGCCACCTCCGGGGTGATCGGCTGAGCGGGTGTCGGGGCGCTGAACTGGGTGAAGAAGTCCTGCTCCTGCGGCTGACCGGGACGCACAAACACGTTCTCCAGCCCCAGGGCGGCGAACTGGTCGCGAATCTCACGCTGCACCCCCACGCCCAGCGACACCATGGTCACAATGGTCAGAATCCCAACAATCACGCCGGTCGAGGTCAGGGCGGTGCGTACCTTACGGCGGCCCAGGTTCTCCAGGGCCGTTTGCAGCATATCGTGAAAGGTCATCGCCTGGTTGTCTCCTCGTAGCAGGCATCCGGCTGCCAGGGCCGATGCAGAGAAATGGGTAACCCCGGGTTTCCCATTTCTCAACCGCTGGTGGGGGCGCCCGGCGCCCCGGCAGGCAGGGGCGTCGTCATCCCTGCGACTGCGCCGCACAACACCAGAATGAAAATGTTTGTTCCTGGGAGGGCTTCGCCCTCCCAAACCCTCCCCGCGGGCGGGCTATGTTCACCTCAGAGGCAGGCACACCTTGCGCATTCGTTTATTCGTTTCCCATTCGTTGGCCCATTTCCCCTCTGCGTCCCAGGAAGCCTATCCCGGAGCAGGTAAACCCGTTGAAGGGCTGCGCCCTCCCAAACCCTCCCGCGGGCGGGTTGTTTCCTGGGAGGGCTTCGCCCTCCCAAACCCTCCCGCGGGCGGGCTATGTTCACCTCAGAGGCAGGCACACCTTGCGCATTCGTTTATTCGTTTCCCATTCGTTGGCCCATTTCCCCTCTGCGTCCCAGGAAGCCTATCCCGGAGCAGGTAAACCCGTTGAAGGGCTGCGCCCTCCCAAAACCCTCCCACATGCGGGCTATGTTCACCTCAGAAGGCTAGAATCCCACCTCGACAATCGTGCGCCCGGTCCGATCCTGGAAGAAGCCCACCCCGTCCTGGATCAGGCCAACGTAGAAGCCCATTTTTGTCTCCCGTTGCAATACGCGCACCCGCCCGACAATGGTGATCTCTTCGCCGGGCATGAAGAAATCTTCGACTCCGGGCACGCTCCACTGCTCGGGGGGCCTGGCGCTGAGCGCCCAGCGGAAGGGGTAGCGTTTGGCGCCGCCGCCGCTGTTGGCGTCCCAATCCATGCCCAGGCGCCAGAAGCCGCCGGCCTGAGCGGCGTAGCGCCCTTCCTCGACCGAGGAGAAGACCTGATCGGTTGTGTACTCAAAGCCGCTGGGCGGGCCGTAGGTGCGGATGGGTACGGCGCCGGTGTTTCGCACGCGCACGGTGACGGTGATGACCTCGCCGAGCATCACCCGCTGCGGAGCGATGTAGGCCGAGACGATCCGCGCCTCGGGTTGGCCAACATTCGCCAGTTCGATGGACCCCTGGCGTTGCACCAGGTTACCGAAACGGTCCTCGGCGCGCACGGTATAGGTATAGACGCCCGCCGGCAGCAGGGCGCCATTGGGGCGCTTACCGTTCCAGACGTGGTGCTGCTCATACGGTCCTTCGTCTTCGCGCGTCACCACGGGGATGATCTCGCCGTTGGGGGCGATCACCTCAATATCCACGGTGGCGCTCACGGGCAGCCGGTAGGTGAACTCGGCGACGTCGTCAATCGCGTCGGCATTGGGCGAGATAATTGCCGGCGCGACGGTGAGGTTCTCGATGTCAGGCAGAGGCGTCTCGCCTCCGGTAATGCTGAGCGCCAGACGCCGCTCGTCGCGCTGGCCGGCGTCGGTCTGGGCGGCCACGACGATAGTGTAGGCCCCGGGCGGCAACAGGCGGCGCACCAGCACCGGGTCGCCGGTGGGCGCCGTTCCATCGAAGCGCAGCACGTAGGGCGTGCGGCTGGCCACGCGGGGCTGGGCGCGCCGCAGGTCGTAGCGCGTGCCGCTGGCATCAAGCACGTAGATGTCCACCGCGGCGTCGCGGCCCACGGTGTAGCTGATCGTCAACGGGGCGCTCGCCTCGGTCGGGGCGAACGTATCGGCGCTGAGCGCTACTTCTCCCAGCAGTGGCCCGCCGGCACAGCCGATCAGCAGCAGAGCCATAGCCAGGAGCGCGATCATTCCTACCCCGGCGCGAATGCAGGCCGGCAAACGAGACATACGCATAGCAGATACGTTCCTGATCTGAGCCTGAGGGCTACCGGGCTTCTCCGTACCCCTGCCCACGGGAGAATGTCAGGCGCCTCCATCACTGGTGGTAACGGTGGGGGAACCGGGTTTCCCACCGGCGGTGAGCCTGACGAACTGCCCTCTTCCCGGCGGAGAGGGGGGCGAGGGCGCAGCCCTTCCGGGAACACCTCTGGTTCGTTCCGGTTATGTGCAGCACAACCGCATAGGAGTGTATCATACATCATCCCCTATGCGGCTGCGCCGCAGCCCGCGGGAATGATAAGGAATTCTCCTGGGAGGACGCAGCCCTCCCAAACCCTCCCGCTTGCCATCTCCGCGCGCGACGGGAACCGCCGGTCCAGGCCGGCGCGCCTGGTATAATGCCCTGACGTAACCGGGTTTTCTCCCTGGCATTCCTATGACTACGATTGCGTTTCTGGTAACAGCCCTCTGGCGTGGGAGTGTGAATCTCTGGCGCCGCCTCCGCCGCCGCCGCATCGACTGGGTGCGCATGGAGGTGAGCGGCGCCTTGCCCGAACTGACCGAGCCGCTCGTCTGGTGGCAGCGCGGCTTTGGCGGGGTCGCCGCGCCGGTCAGCCTCCAGATCCTCCGGCGTCGCTTCGAGCGCCTGGCCGACGACCCGCACATCCGCGGCGTAGTGCTGATGATCCGCGATCTCAGCGCGGGCTGGGCCAGCATCCAGAGCCTCCACGAGATCCTCCGCTTCTACCGCGACACTGGCAAGCGGGTGGTGGCCTATCTGCCCGCCGCCGACACGCGCACCTACTTCGCCGCCTGTGGCGCCGACACGGTGCTGATGCCGCCCACGGCCTATCTCAACCTGACCGGCCTGCGCGTCGAACTAACCTTCTTTGGCGACGCGCTGCGCCTGGCGGGGCTGGAGGCCGAGGTCATCGCCGTATCGCCCTACAAGAGCGGTGGCGACCAGTTGACCCGCGCCTCACTCTCACCCGAGGCCCGTGAGCAGCTCGAACGCCTCATGGATGATCGCTTCACCATGCTCGTCGAGACCATCGCCGCCGCGCGCGGTCTCACGGACGAGCGGGTTCGCGCGCTGATCAACCAGGCGCCTTTTCGCGCCGTCGCCGGCTGCGAGGCCGGCCTGCTCGACGGCGCCCTCTACGAAGACGAACTGGAGGCCTATCTGCAGCGCCTCAACGCCGCAGCCGCCCCGTCGGCCACGTCAGCGCTCGCCTCCCCCGCCAGCGGCAACCCCGGACCGGCGCTCGTTGACTGGCTGCAAGCCGACCGCTGGCTGCCCCTGCCGCCCGCGCGCCGCGAGCGCCGCTTTGTGGGCGTCATCCCCGTC